>OFMV01001146.1_pt1 | contig 21478 bp, 25 predicted proteins | sample 1541881 | NCBI WGS metagenome assembly OFMV01 (sample SAMN04209220, study PRJEB22552) | human gut metagenome | biome: gut; material: feces | host: Homo sapiens | place: USA: Oklahoma
CTGTCGTTATAGGATGGTAGGATGCTGCATGCCTACACTATTGCTGAATAGTTACTTGCGTTAGAGAAACCTTACTCTTGGCAGCTACAAACCAACTGCAAGAGGATCTTGTCTCCCAGCTTATTATCAGTGCCGATACCCCACAAGACTCCTGCTAGAGAAAACTTGCCGTCGATCAATGACACTAACCGGTTGAGCTCATTCATCATTAAGGGATATGCCGACGACGTAACAATCTGGATAACGATTCTGTCATATTGACTGTAGTCAATGTTTCCAAAGTCCTCAAGTTCCCTTATGACTGAATCTACACGAGGTTCGTCATCCTTGGGAAAGGAATGGATTCTCCTTTTCAATATGGCCTTAGCCTGATGAAGATAGTCAAGATCTTCCTCTTTGATGGCTACGGTCATCGGGATGGACGTAATTTGATCGATTAGGGCTTCCAGCTCTTGACCCTGCTTGATATTTCCTTTCATTATTCTATAGGTATTGAAGCAAACAATGCTACGATTTGTGAAGAAGACTCTCCGATGTTCCAATATGTAATGTTCTCACACGGAAAGGCATCCATAAAGTCACGAATGGAAGCCTGTCTGTTACCTATCTCGTCGTTGTCACATTTATCGACTGAAAAATACAGAAGATATCTTACACCTTCATGTGTCTTGACCGATTTTAGTTGGTCTAAAGCTTCAGTGATATTTTCTCTATATTCATAGGAGACAATCGAAATCACGTTCCGTCCTCTTATCAGCATAAAGAAGTCACGGAAATCATAACAGAGTAAACTACGTTTCTCCACATTCTCCTTGTACAGTCGAAGGAATCTCTTCAATTCTGGATAAGGCTTACTTCCTTGCTGAAATTCCAATATGGCATCAATGTGTGGTTCATCGGGTATACTGATCTCTGAAGTGATTTTTATAACAACATTCCTCCTATCTGACTGATGTTCCTGCACCACTTTCAGAACATTGCCAACACCAGTCTCTGTTGATACCAGCACTATATTGACACATATAACCGGGCTATTTTGAATAGTATATATACCATCCAAACGAAGTTGATTTATCATTAGCTCACTAACGTGATCGGCAGCAAGCAATTGTACATACTTTAATGCTATATCATTCATATTTATCCCATTTGTTAGGAGGTTACTCCATTCATTGATGCCTATGAACTCCAACCCTTCTCCTATTAGTTCGCTGGACATCTCTTCTTCACCTTTGATGCTAATCTGAGTTGCGCTCTCCTCCATTTCATGAAGTCCATAACTGGAGATCTTGATTTCTTCATTTTCAATTTTCATAATCGTAATTATTTCCTTGTTTCTAAATCTGGTACAAAGTTAAGGAGAGACTATGCCATCCATGGGCACAGGCGCAAAAAATAATGATACGATATAAAATCATACCATTATTTCTTTTGCTTGAAGAATGCTTGCTATAATCAAATCTTCGAGATTGGATCAGCACAATATTGTTTTCGTTTGCACTTCTTGCACATCGAACCATTCCAGACACTGCCGAACTGATCCATCGCCAGTTCAACAATGGTCGAATCGTCGGTGAGGATGCCTGCTTCGAAATAATGATTAAGGTCCCTGATATACTCAACCACCTTCTTTGCCTTTTCTTTATTTTAACACATTCAGCATTCAGAACATTACGATTCGCAGCATTCTCTGCCGAGCCTGGTGATTATACGAAGGAAGCCCGTTTGGGTGATGTCTCCATAACCTCCCATATTGATTACGAAGTAATCGTCTTTGCCATTTCGTTGCCTGCCCTTTCTTTCGATGAATGTGCCGTCTTCATCCGTGAGATAAATTGTGTTGTCCCATTGCCAGAGGAAGTGGTAGTTGTGATATTTAAAACAAATGTTCCATCCCCAATAGATGCCGGCAGTCTTTGGGTACATGTCTTTGTCCACGATGATGGAGTCGTGATGAAGCAGTTCATTACGCTTGAAGATGGCCCATGGCTCATCCTTGTCATACCAGTCAAAGATGTAGGCATTACGCCCGTTGCGCTTATAGAATGCCATTGCATTAGCGGATTTTTTCAAACGCCATGATGATCCATCAAATACATTTTCGTCATTGAGGATTTCTGAATATGACAGTATTTTCTTGATCTTATCCTTGCTCTCTGAGCTTGAATCATTCTTGTCGATGATGCTACAATACTGTATTTGGTCAAGATCGTCAACAGACAATAAAGAATCAACTTCCCCATAGTAATCCGGCTGATTGTTGTCACCTGAAGTGTTTAGAATAAGCTGCTTCCAGCTGTAGGCAGAACTATTGAAGATCATCCAGTTGTCTCCATAACAGATTTGTTCCCATCTGTGGCAACACTTTATCAGAGCCTTAGTGATCTCCACACGCAATTCGTCCTTCAAACCGTCGGCATTGAAATAATCACAGGCATGACGATACTTTTTCTTAAAGCACTCAATGTCATCAACATACTTCTTGCTGCCATGACGGAGGAGGCAGGAGATATTTCCCTTGAAAAAGTTATTGCTTTCTGATTCAATGATTGCCTGTTTCCAGACCTTGCTTTCCTCTCCGAGAAGCAGCTTGGCTTTGAAACGCTCTTCGGCAATCTGTATTCTTGCGTATGTTGAGTGTATTTTTTCGTCAGAGGCAAGGAAACTCAAGATATCGCCGCTTCTTGTCCTAAGCTCATGGACGATTCGTATAGCATTTATCATATCACCCTCGTCGTACAGGTTGCCATTCTCGGCGACATTCCACACGAAGCGGAGCCAGTCTTTGAAGTACTCTTTGTTGTAGGATTCATTTTCCTCAAAATAGCAGCACACGGCATAGGATACAACTCTTCCTTTTCTGCTGACGGTAGATACCTTGGCAGCATCTTCTTTGCCATATTGCGGAATAAGACAAAATTCCGTTGGAATGGACCACAGGGGTTGAAGGTCATTGTTGTCTATACCGGAGGCCTTCCATCTTCTGAAGAAAAGCTTTAGGTCCTCAATCACACTGTCATTAAGGACATGACGGTAAATGTCAAAGCCGGTATAGCCTTTCTCCTTACCTTCTCCTTTGTATACATACTTATAGAATTTGTCCTCCTGGAGCTCATTGGACTTAAGAGTCGAAGTGGCAATGAACTTGTTAAGGAAGTAGCGTCTGAGGAACGTGAAGAACAGGTCGTCAACCTTGTATATGCCGGCACGGCTTGCCTTTTTCCAGAAGACATCGGTCCATTCATTGTCAATGAGTGAGGCAGTACTGATATCCAACAGCTTATCCTGAGGCTTGTCCGGGTCCGGCGCGAAGTCTATAAGGTCTGCCTTGAAGTTCTCAAAGTCCGTAAGTTGCTTGCCACGGGCATTCATCTTGATATAGAGGTCGTCGGACAGAGGAAGGTTTTCATCCTTCATCTCTTTATAGACGAAGGTGATGGGGCAACGGGGTGAGATCAGCTGCTGCCAGTATGACTCACAATTGTTGTCGTCCTTCAGGAATTCTTCAAGTCCGTCTCTGATGTCTTCACCCTTGCTGTTGCTGATGCTTGTTCCACCAAGTGTTCTGAGCATTCCCTGTATCGTTGGGTCCTGTGTGTACTTGTTGTAGAACCACGTTTGATTCTGGATATAGCCTACGATTCCCATGTTCCGATGCGCATTGAAATCATCTGCATCAAGACTGCAGAGGTGCTCGCAGAACTCACGTGAGGAGATTCTTGTCTCGTATGTGAAGTTAAGGAAGGTATTTTTATTCTCTGCAAGATGGCCTGTCCTTACTGCTATGTACCAGTGGAGCAACCATAGGGTGGTGAGTCGCTGCTGGCCGTCGAGAGGCCACAAGGCCTCATTCTCTACGGTTCCATAGACGAAGTCAAGGGTCATGGGAGACCTCTTCCCCTGAAGGGCGGCAATCATCTCGCCAAGGAAGCGCTCTCTCAGATGCTCCTTGCCGATTCTTCCCTGGGCATAGTCCCTCTGGATGATGGGAATCTCTATCTTTCTTTCCTGAAGCTTGGACCAAAGTGTATCTTTCATGTTAATCCTCCTTGTATTCGATATTGAAGTTGAACTGTTCCATCATGCTGATGATGGCTTCTCGGTAACTCTTGGCGTCACTGCGCGTCCACGCGTTCATGCTTGTGGACATTGGACTGTAGTATTTCATGAATACCTGCTTGGTGCAAGGCATTATGAAGGCTGATGTCGAGAGCTCAGATGGTTGTATCTCGAAGCCTTTATTCTTGGTGTACTTTGGGCAGGGATAGTATTTCCCCTGCTCCTTTCCGATTATGATCCTCCTCTTGGCAGGGAAGATGGCATTGCCGTAGCTGCGGTTGGTGCCTTGGTCAAGAAGCGTGAAGTTCCACACCCTGTTCTTCTCATTCTTGCTCTCGTCGAGGCGACCCTGTCTGCTCTGCTTACCTACAATGCTCTTGGCAATGTCTTTAAAGGCGTTTCGCTGTTTGTTTTCATCTTCACAATCACTGGAAAAGAACTTTCTGATGCGTTCAGCATCTTTGTCACTTGCAGCATAATAGTTCGTAAGGAGCCATTCTTTCTGCTGGGTGGGGTCATCAAGCTCATTCTCTGTATTGGAGTCGACATGCTCTACATCCCACATCTCCTTTTTGTAGAGGTTGAAAGGGAACTTGTAGAAAACCTTCTGACCATAGGTATTCTCGGATACCTTACCCTGGCTGATGACAGTCAGCACATTATGAAGCAGAAGGAGTGGACGACACTGGACTTTGGAAGAATCGTCATAGTCGGCATCGATGTTCTTGCAGCCGTCGATGGAGTTTTGGATTTCCTGATGAAGGAACTCCTTGAACTTCATGACATCCATATCTTTCTCTGACCACTTGGACCAGTATCGAAAAAGAAGGCTCTTCGTCTTCTTTTCGTTGGGGGCATTCCTGGTGGACTCTGTCGGACGGGCCATCAGGAATCCTATATAATGGTACATCTCAAGGTCGCTGAGCCATTCCTGAAGGGTTTCGTAGATGGACTTTACCTTGCCCCATACGTAGTTGATGCAGGAATGGCTGTATCCATTATTGCGGAAATAGTCATAGACATACCTGAAGACACGCATGTCATCAGTGCCAATCTCTTCATTGGTTTTGTCAAGCATCTCATGGTCACAGAGCATCTCGAATAGATAGTCTATCCTTGTGGCAGATTTATAGCCTTCGTCATGAAAGAACAGCCAGAACTCGTCCTGCTGGAGAGCGTTCTCTATTGCGTCCCATTCGGAGGCAATCTCCTGCTGGCGGAGATGTATCTGGTCCCAGCCTTCTTTGGAGTCAAAGTTATTGCGGTTGAGCAGAAGTGCCTTGATGAGCTCTGACGGTGTAAGAGAGATCTTGTCGATGTTCAGTCTCTTGAAGACGTCTATTGGGTCCTGTTCATCAGTGTCATACCAGATGAACTTGACCTTGTCGAGCAGGACATCCTTGAAAGTTTTCTTCCATTCTTCACCCTTACCGTACAGCATTGACTGGTAAGTCCTGCACGCTTGGAACATGTAGTAGAAGTCGATGTTCTTTGTGGAGTCTTCTTCTGTTTTGCTGATGATGTTCTTGAGGAAGTCCTTACTATTTTGACGGGTCTGATAACTGAGATCAAACACATGCAAGCCAAGGCATGAAAGCAGGATGTTGATCGTTGTTAGGCGTTGCTGTCCATCAATGACATGCCAGCCTTCATCCCCATGCCTAACGACAAGAGGCTGAATGCAATAGATTCCTTTCTGACCGTTTGAGATGAATTCGCTGATATCATCAATAAGGTCCCTGACCTGTTGGCTGCTCCAGCGATAGCCTCTCTGATAAAGAGGGACAAAGAATTTATACCCCTTTAGCTGTGCTATTGATTTAGGTTCTATTTTACTCATATTACAGTATCTTTAGTGCTATTGCTGCGCAAGCTTCTGCATCCGCAAGTGCATTGTGATGATTCTTTAAGTCGAAGCCACAACGTTCGGCAATGATATCGAGGTTGTGATGACCTTCTGGCCATACCTGCCGTGAACGAAGGTGCGTTTAAGCAACTCCTCACCGCCGCTCAGATCCTCATTGTCCATCCATTTGCGGTTAAGATCCCCAAAGGTAATCTTTCCCGCATTGTAGATGGTCCCGACAATCCACACGAGTTTATTTGTTTGGTTTAATGCCATGCTGTACGTTTCATATAATTTCTGTTGCAAATTTAGGAAATACTTGTGAACAATATGGACACACATATAACATTTAACTAAACTTGATATTTCATTTTTTCATGATCGACAATATAGTCGGTAAGCTATAGCATTGCCCGCCAAGAAATATCATCTCCCGTCGCCAAGCTCAGTGAATTCTGCCCTGAGGGGATTGCTGGAGAAAGATTTTATCACCCAGCAGGATGATGCCTATGTGGTATATGACAAATTCTTCGACTTTTGGTTGAAAAAATACATGAAGTAAGGCCAAAAAGTATCTTAGCATAACTCATTGGAAATCTTGCATTATTCAGAGGGTTGAGACGATGGCTTTGCAAACGTTTGCAAAGCTTTTCCCCCATATTTTCCATTTTCCCTAATATAGCGTAATGCAAAAGTTCATACATTTGCGGTCGAAAATAACACAAAGAACGAGAATAGTCTTGGTTCAGCATAATGTGCAGGACCTGCTCTAATAACATAAAACGTAGCATATTTATAACTAACGCAATAATTCTGAAAAGATGAAAAAGTCAACTAAATGCCTGTTTGCCCTTTTGTTGATGCTGGGGGGGGGGGCAATGTTGGAGATGAAGGCGGCAGATGTATATCTGCTTACAACCCAAACAATCAACGGTGACGTTGGTAAGTATGAAGTGCCAAGCAACCATCAGCTTACTCCGAACACTTCTTATGGCGACAATGTGTATTCCCTTAAAATCACTTCCATGCCCGAAACGGGATTCTGGTTCCGTATCGGAGTGTCAGGGTGGAGTAATCAGATGCAGCCTACAGTCAATGATGATCCACTTACGATAAACGAGGAAGGAACACAAGATCCCACCTCTTATTCTATAGAAAACGGCTGTTATGGAAGCAGCAATACCTGGAAAGTAAGCTATACGGCGGACGAATATGAATATCTCACGGTTAATGTAGACATCACGAATGGCTCGACGCGCCGCGTATGGATAGAAGGAAAGAAAACTTCCGCTGGAGGAAGCGGTGAGCCTGTTGCACGGCCGGCAACAGATGTCGAACCGGGTTACTATCTCGTGGGCAATTTCTTCTCGTCATATAATAAAGGTGGAGAATATAATCCGGGAGGCGACGACACGACGATAGACTATAATAACCATGTGTATTTCAAATTCGAAGAGCAAAAAGACAAGAGCTATGCGTTCAGCATCCCGGCATGCCTCACGGCACATGCACAGATTCTTGCTGTTGACGAGTATGACAATAAGATGGTTTACGGACCGGGCGAGGTATTCAACCTGCACGGTAAAAAGGATAATGCCAGCGCATGGCCGTCAACAAACGGAGCTGTGGGAACTATTTGTGGAACAACAGCGGCAAAGACACTTGTCGGTTCTGCGACAATAGCAGAGGGCGACAACTACTGGAATCTCGTGACCCGCAATGACGGAGTGACAGACGACGATGGCATGTATACCTTCAGCTTTACGCTTGACAAAGACGGAAACCCCTCCGACTGGCAGGTGAAGCATGATGCTACGACACGTGTGACTTATCTTATTGGCAACATGGAAGGGGCTACGGCGCAGCCGCTCTTCGATAAGCGTAAAAGTGGTGGAAATGAGGGCGAATTCAGCGACAATATGGAAGCTCCGCTCTATTTTGACGGTTCTAACGGCTATTGGGCAATAGATTATATTGTGAATGACGTATCCACTTCAGAGATACTTGCTCAGGCTAAAACGGCAACGCCAGATATTCATGAAACAGGGAGCGTACACAATAATTCCGGAACTCACGATAAACTCTTCTTCCTCGGCAACGGAGGTGTTGACTACAATTCTACCAGCGAGTATCGTGACAAGGTATGGGCTAACCAGAAACCTTTCACCCTTAATCTGCACGGTATAAAAAGAATACAGTATAATCCTAACAAAGGACACAACGAACTGTCAAAGCAAGACGGCAGTTACGGTCTGTCGGGCAGTATACAGGTAATCAGCGGCGGTGACGCTAACGCTGCCGACTTCCTGATAAAAACCATGTCTATGATAGGCGATGCCGTGGAAGGAACTTATGATGCAGTAACGCGCGAATGGAAGTATACTTCTACCGCAGGAGACATGAAGTATGATGCCAACGAGCGTTGCTTCTCGCTGACGATATCTACTGTAGGCGATAAATACAAAAATTCGCATTTCAGGTTTGTTGCCAACAATGACGCACACCAGAACTGGGGCGAGACGGACGGCAATATTTCAAGCAATAAAGGATTTGCAAGACCTAATTATGATGCCGCCGATGATCGCAACCACTCATGTATGGCTGACGATCCGAACGACGTGCAGTTCCGTAAAACGGCGAGAGAGGATGAGGAGGGCTTCGAAAGCACAACTCCTAATCAGAAGGATATCCTCTGGAACCGTCCCGAAGGAATATGGACGGTAAGGTTCTACCCAGAGCTCGACGAGAAAGGTAATGACATCTCTCGCTATACCATATCAGGAACAAAAGTCATCAAGATTCCTTTCACATATTGCGTAGGGAAGTTTATCCGTACATACAGCAACAATGTGGCGATGGTACCTGTCAACGACAACGTGAAAGTGTACGAGGCATATAGATACGAAAAAACGGAGAATGCAAAAGACCCACAATCACAGGGCACGGTTTATCTTCGTCAGCTCAAGTACATTCCGGCAAATATGGGAGTGGTACTCGTAGGGGAAGTGCCTGAGGGAGGAACCTTCTCAGACGGTGACAAACTGGATTTTTCTTTGATGGAAGCACCGGCGGCAGATATGCTGGAAGAAGGTGATTATTACACGGCGTTGTGGACAAAGGCAGACGATTATGTCAATGACGAATGGAACAACTATCTCCAGCCGACAGTCACGGCTAACGACAATCTCGGAAATGCTGATACCGATGCTGATGGAAAAATACTCCACCGTTTCTTCGGCCTTGCAAACTTCCATTCCACAAACTATTACACGCAATATCAGACCGGAGACGACTATATCGGTTTCTTCCGCCTTACGCAGGATGGTCAAAGCGGCGCAAACAAGGCTTACCTGAGTATTCCGGCAAATACTGTTGTAGACGGTGGAGCAGGAGCGAAGTTCGGGTATATTGACTTTAACGGACAGTTTCTCGGAAATGAGACGGACGACCCGAGCAATCCGTCGCTTGCCAAGATGGCTATTGTCTTCGATGACGAAGATGATGGTGGAAGCACTACTACTGTAACAGAAGTCAAGCCGAATAGTAAAGACGGCGACGCATCGTTCTATACCCTTCAGGGAGTAAAGGTGTCACGTCCTGTCAAAGGAGTGTATATTCATAATGGAAAGAAATTCATCAAATAAAAAGCCAAGGAAATATGAAAAGTTATATTAAACCGGAAGTCAAGGTGTATAAAGTTAGAATCGAGCCTCTTCTTAGTGGAAGCGAACGTGGACAGATAAAAGCTGGGCTTGTCAAAAAATATGACCCTTCTCTCTTTGATGAGGAAAATGATGACGGACAGACTGGTCGCGTCTGCTGTCTTTGGGATGACGAAGACTTTGAAGATTGAATGAAATATTCTGAATAAATGTAGTTTTAGTTGCGTTAAGCGATCCGGTTAGTAGTGAGACAATCTGTAAGTAGCTTTAGTGGATATTATCCCTAAAAGCTCTTGCAGATTGTCTCTTTTTCGTTAGAAAAAAGTTTGTAGTACACAGCGGCGCAAATGAGAATCGTAAAACGTTGGCTAGCAAGAAAAACCTTTAGTGAGGGATCAAACTTGGGTTAAAGCAGAAAGTTGTCACCTCCCAATCTCATTATCATTTTATGATAATCACTTTATGATAATCCAAACAAAAGTCGTATCTTTGCATCCGTATTGCGACGTGAGGCCGTACAAGTAATTGTTCTTTGAGACTAATGAACCTCTTATTCCGTGAAGGTTGGTCATGTTGCTGTAAGGATTACACGGACGTTGGTCCACTGGTGGATAGATGGGGTCTAAGTCGGTCGAAGTTATTTGTACAGAACACGGTAAGCCAAAAAGTATCTTAGGATAAATCGTCAACTATCTGAAGACGTGAATTCAACAAGCAAGTGCAGATTTACGCAAGAAGTGATCCAGCCAAAACTGTTAAATGACCATAAACTTACTTTTGGAAAGCCGCTGATTTTCAATATTACTAACGCGTGCGTAAGTGACTTACGCAGCGGTGCGTTCTTGGAGGAATGGAGATTTCTGCCTAATTTTGCAACCACAAACAAAAAGAAAGTAACTCACATTTAAACAACAGAAAAGATGAAAGAGATGAAGAAGATTGCAGAAGGCAAGAATTTCACTGCCTGTGATTTCGGCAAGTTGAATGATCTGGGAGGGTACGTGCTCCAGTTGGGCGACATCAAGATTCCCGGCAAGGTCTTTGGCGGCCAGGCCGTGGGAGCCACAGGTGGAGATTTCTCTTTCCAGATCTATCAGCCTGGACAAGAGGGAGGCTTCTACCACACCCACAAGAACCACGAGGAGCTCTACTTCGTGCTCAGCGGCAAAGGAGAATACCAGGTTGACGGCGTCAACATCCCCCTCCAGGAGGGAAGCGTCGTGCGTGTAGCTCCTGCCGGCAAGCGCACCATCCACAACAATGGCAGCGAACCGCTGGTTGTGCTCTGCGTGCAGTATCGTGGCGCCACCTTCTCTGCCGAGGACGCCACAGACGGCGTGATCCAGCAGGACCAGGTGGAGTGGTAATCGGATCGTGTCGTCCATACGCTCCACGACACGGATTTTATCCATCAGCCATCCTCTTGACAATAAGAGGATGGCATTTGCGTTATTATCATATATGATCAAAAAACAAGTTACCGACCCCGTCTTTCCGCAGTGTCCCATCCGCAATGTGCTCGCGCGCATCGGCGACCGCTGGTCACTGCTCATCCTGCTTGCGCTGCAAGACAGCCATAGGCAGATGCGATTCAAAGATCTGTGCCAAGCCATCCCTGACGTGTCGCAGAAGATGCTGGCCTCAACCCTCAAGGAGCTGGAGGCTGATGGCTTGGTGAGCCGCACGGCTTACTCAGAGATACCGCCCCGCGTGGAATACGCCCTCACAGAGCGTGGAGAATCCCTCATGCCGCTGCTCAACCAGCTGGTGAACTGGTCGGTGGAAAACATGAGTGGGATCATGACGAGCCGCAAGAGGTATGCGGAGAGCAACAACGCCAAGTGATTTTCAGCACAGAGCAACGGGCCGATAGGATGGCGAACTTGACGCAAACGTGGTGCTATTGAAGGAAAAGCCCAGGAGCACCAAGTGGCTTTCTACAACCTCGTCATGATCATCAGCGAACGAAGAGTTGATATTTTCACTCTGGGTAGTCTAAGAAGCCGACGTGCGACTCCGTGAGAAACCACAGGCCGTCGAAGCGCACGAAGCCCAGTATGGCTATCATGTATCGGTCGTCGAACGAGACGACGGTCTTGTAGCCCACGCGATTCTTGCCCACGGCAAAGAATGTGGCGTAGTTTTTCACGTCCTTCACCACGGTCTCTTCCCGCGGCTCAAGGGGCACGATGTGGTTTTTCTGGAAATAGGGAATGGTCATGCGAAAGCGTCGCTCCATGCTCCCCTCGTCGTCGGCACCCGAATAGTTGCTGAAGAGGTAGCTGGTGCGCTTGACCGGCACCAGGTTGTACAGTTCGAGGAAGCCCTTGAAGTGATGGTCGCCCATATCCTTGTTGCAGGGCGAGTTGGGATCATACACCTTGTCGCACTCCTCCCGCAACAGTCCGTCAGGGGCATGCTCGGCGAAGAACCCCTGCGCCTCCGCCCCCTCCTCGACGGGCACCATGGCCCTGCCGTCCGAGTAGTAACAACTATCCACAGCCTGTCCCCATGAGGCCACAGAAACACACAGCGCGACCAAACCGGCCCATAGCCTTTTCCTTATCATAGCGTCATCACATATAATAGATACAAAGATAGCCATTAAAAATAAAGTTTCCAAAAGAACCGGGGGAAAAATATCATTATCCGCACTTTATTGAGCGTCATATCTGAGAAAAAACGATTATTTGACTGAGAGCAGAGTGGTTTCAGCGCAATAAGTCCACTATCTCACGACATATAAAGAATGTGTTGGAGGATGGGGAACAATGGAGTGATAGATTAGAGGTTACTTTTCTCTCCTTATCATCATAAACGAGATAAAAGGAAAGACTATGAATACAAAAAACATTATGCTGGCTATATGGAACCAGTTGACGAGAAAGGGCGCATGGCGAAACATTTTCGTCACGCACAATGCTTTTGGCATATTCAGTCAATATAGCCACATCTCCCGAAGAAGTGGTAAGCCTAAGGTGGCATATCCATCAAAGTATGTTGCGGAAAAGGCTGCAGAAGCAATGGGAAAGAAACATGGCGTTCATTTCTCTGTCTATAAATGCGCATGGTGTGACGGATGGCATATAGGCAAAAATAGCGAGAATAAAATTCCAGCTTTGAGAGTAGAATAATTGACACGGAACTAACAGAGAACGCTATGAACATCAGCAGAATACTTGCACTCAACATTTCTGACATACATCCTGCATACAGAGGTGTAAGGGAAAAGACATGGCAAAATCCTGAGCTACTTTTGTTGCTCAGGTACTTATAAAAATGCTAACTCATAGTGCTACAGAAATTAGGTATATAAGAGATATAAACGATGGAGAGAACACTCAAAAAGGCCTGAACCTATTAGTTGCGATTGGTTTCTCTGTTGATATAAACGACAACAAATATAGAAGAACTGAATATGGAAAAGTTTGAAGTGAACATATTGGGTTGTGGAGCTGCCATACCAATTGGCAGACACATGACAACTTCACAACTTGTCAATGTGCATGATAAGTTGTTTATGGTGGATTGTGGTGAAGGAACACAGACACAGATATGGAAGTCTGGCATAAAATTGACGAATATGGACAATATATTTATCAGTCATGCTCATGGCGACCACTTCTTTGGTCTTGTGCCTTTGCTTTCTTCACTGAACTTGATGCTGGGTAGGACAAAGGACATCAATTTTTCCAAATGCTGAGGCTTGTAATGAAGGTATGGTGTTTAGTGTATAAAGAGAAGAATATGAATAACGAAAATAATGTTTTAGAATATGATGAGGTGTGTCCTTATAGTGAGGGACGTGCTGCAGTTCGAAAGGGTGAGTTTTGGGGATATGTGGATGAGAATGGAAAACTTGTTTCTACAGACTTTACCAGGTCAGGAAAACCAGGGTTTCCATATAATTATGCGGAACCATTTTGTGATGGTTGGGCTAAAGTACATGATAAAGTGGGGCAGGATGACCATTGCTATCTGATTGATAGAAATTGTAACCCTATGATGGTAGATGGTGAATATATATCCTCTGGTGATACAATGAGAAATGGTGTGTCTATCGTAGGATTTGACTGTTTTGAAGACTATAGAGAATGTCTTGTAGATAAAGATTGTCATGTGCTTTCCGACAGATTTGAAGAAATCTCTTACATAGGTAAAAAAGGAATACCATATTCAGACTTTGGAATTTATGCTATGGTGCGTAATGGCTATAAATACGGACTTCTTAATGTAAAGTCTTTTAAGTTAGAATTACCTTGTGAATACGGTTGGACTGATTTTTGGGAGGAAATAGAACGGTTAGGGATTAGTTTTGAGTGACCTCAAATCCGCAACTAATAGGACAAAGGGCGTTTTTTGCTTGCAAAGCGAGAAATGATCATCTTGCTTGCACTTTTAGGCAAGAATGATTGGAGATAAAAAATAAAAGATGTATATTTGCAGCGTAATTACCATTTAAGAGGAGGAAAATATGGATAGATATCAAATTATACGTATAATCCATGACTATATGTCTTGCAAGCCTGTATTGAAGGCATGGATCTTTGGGTCTTTTGCTCGTGGCGAAGAAAGGGATCAGAGCGATATAGATATTCTCTTTGTCCCCGATTTTGAACATGGTTCGTTTACTTTGCTTACCCATGGAGGAATGTATGAGGATTTGAAGCAACTGCTAGGTCGCGAAGTTGATTTAGTAGTTGATGGCTCTTTGCGTCCGTATGCTCAGGAGAGTGTGGAACGAGATAAAATCTTGGTATATGAGAGAGCTAGTTAGGGATAAAGGAAGATTGGGAACATTATTGTAGGGAATGATGAACTTGTTCTTCTATTCTGATCTATGCTTCATAGAGCGTCATGTCAGGGAAAAAACGTATATTTGCATTCTAATCCCCTCCCCATTTTATTATCATTTTATGATAATCACTTTATGATAATCCAAACAAAAGTCGTATCTTTGCATCCGTATTGCGACGTGAGATCGTACAAGTAATTGTTCTTTGAGACGAATGGACCCCTTATTCCGTCATGGTTGGTCATGTTGCTGTAATGATTACACGGACGTTGATCCACCTGTAGATAGATGGGGGCTAAGTCGGTCGAAGTGATTTGTACGGAACTCGGTAAACCCAAAGACCTCCTCTGTCAGCAATGAACGAGGCAAGGCAATCGCAAGAGCGACCGAAGGGCTTGTGGGTAAAGGGCAATGGAGAAAGCGAACGCCCCTCTATAATGGAGGGGATAGACTTGGAGAATATATAATAAAGGTATAGATACGGCAATGAAGAATCCTTTTGTCACAAACGGTTACGCCGGTCCGGAATACTTCTGCGACCGTGTGGAAGAAACCCAGCACATCACAGAGATGCTGACCAATGAGAATAATATAGCTCTGATTTCCCCTCGACGTATCGGAAAGACGGAGCTGATTCGCCATTGCTTTGCCCAGCCAGCCATCCAAAAAGACTATTATACTTTTATCATAGACATCTATTCTACCAATTCCGTTAGCGATCTGGTCAATATGTTCGGCAAAGCCATCATTGACACACTTCGCCCTAAAGGCAGAAGTGCTTGGGAGAAATTTCTGATGGCCCTCTCTTCCCTACGTTCAGAAATCTCATTCGATATCAACGGAGCTCCTGTTTGGGGGATAGGCATCGGCAACATGGTAAATCCCGAAATTACGCTTGATGAGATATTCGCTTATCTCAACCAAGCCGACAAGCCATGTCTTGTTGCCATCGACGAGTTTCAGCAAATCACCAACTATGCCGACAATCGCATTGAGGCTTTGCTCCGCACCTATATCCAGCGATGCACCAATGCTCACTTCATCTTCTCGGGTTCTCACCGCCATCTGATGGCAGAGATGTTCACATCCCCAGCCCGCCCTTTCTATCAGAGCGTGACACTGATGAACCTGAAGCCACTGGATATAGAGAAATACAAGGAGTTCGCCACAACCAAGTTTGAGGAGCGCAACAAGCATCTCGACACAGCCATCATCGGAGAACTCTTCGCCCGTTTCGGTGGGGTCACCTCGTACATCCAGCGAGTGATGAACGTCCTCTTCCTCAAGACTCCCGAGCAAGGCACCTGCACGCTGGACATGGTAGATGACGCCATCAACTACAACCTCAATATGGCATCAGACACCTATGAGACCCTTCTGCGCCAGATGCCGGAAAAGCAGCGCAACGTCTTCATCGCCATCTCTGCAGAGGGCGAAGCAAGAAGCGTAAGGAGCGGAGCCTTCGCCAAGAAATATCACCTCCCGTCGCCAAGCTCAGTGAATTCTGCCCTGAAGGGATTGCTGGAGAAAGATTTTATCACCCAACAAGATGATGCCTACGTGGTATATGACAAATTCTTCGACTTATGGCTGAAAAAACACATGAAATAAGGTCAAAAAGTATATTTGCATTCTAATTGCGATTGATAAAGAAAGAGCAGACACTCAACAAGACAAAAGGAAAGGAAAAAGCAATAGGCTGGATCGCCCTGGCGATAGAAGAAAGGGACAGCCAGCCAAGGTGAAGTATATACATCAGATTTTATTAATCAACATTTACGCAACCTATGAGTCAAGAGAAAAATCAACTTTGGCCAGAAGATATAGCTTTGTTCGACTCAATGGTGGGACATTACCAGTCAAACAATGAACGTGAGTTTTTTGAAAAGCAACGCTATAAAGAAGAATATGTAGTAACCATTTCCAAAGACTTGCTTCTTCATGAAGACAATAATGAAGATGGAATTTATATCGTTAGATGTTGGTTTTGTGAATATATTGGCGGACAAGAAGATGTCATAGAGGAGCAACATGTGATGTACCCCTTGCAGAGGCCTTGCGATTGAATCTCAAAGAGGTTGGCTTGCTGGATAGAGACATTACGCTCTTTGATTGGTTACGTGAGCGTGACTATAAGGGAGTAGAGTATGATCATAATTATGATGACATGTAATGTATGAGAAATCAGCGTGAATATATTGCAAGTGGTGGCTTCTCAACTTATCTATACGAAAAGCTTCCTCGGCAAGCCCACCCGATATCGAAAACGTTAAACGTTAAGGCCTGGCGAAAACGGAACATACCCACCCACTCGAAATAGTAGTATTGACTCTTTGGAAGCGAGTGTTGGCTTGCATATTGCCCCCGACCTTATCGTGGCGACAAGCACTTATTTTCACCCCTTTTTATGAAGTTAACTTCGTAGGCCAATGAAGTTAACTTCGCAGGCCTACGAAGTCAATATACTTTTTCGAGCCATTTTAGTGGGGTCAGCCGAGAGGGCTGGAAGCCTGCTCACGACTGCATTTTGGACATCATTTTCAAGACATCAAACAAACAGCAATCTTTCATTTCCCCGCCTCCATAAATACGGCATAGTCTAAGGCCAAGTATGTCGTTCAATGTTGTTTTCAAAAGCATGACAGAGAAGGCCATGATGGTGTGCAACTTGGTGTCACTTTCGACCAGCTCATCACCTCGGTGAGGAGTTCGGTCCAGAAAATCTGGCTATCGCCCTTCTCATATCCCCTGCCTTCCCATTTCTTAGCGAAGGCAGCGGCAGCCATGCTTTGTTGTTTCTCTGTCTTCATCTTGTTTTTCTTACAGATACAAAGATAGCCATTAAAAACAAAGTTTCCAAAAGATCCTGGATAAAAATATCATTATCCGCGCTTCATAGAGCGTCATGTCAGAGAAAAAACGTATATTTGCATTCTAATTGCGATTGATAAAGAAAGAGCAGACACTTAACAAGATAAAAGGAGAGGAGAAAGCATGGAGGACAGAGAACGATTGCTAAAAGGTTGCCCAGAGTTCGACCGCCTTGCCTTTACCGTGCTGGCTATCGAAGCCTCGGCACAGAAAATGGGCATATCGCCATCTGAAATGAGAAGGCGGCTGGACAAAGTGGGACTTATCAAGAGTCTCATTCAGGACTGCTATGAGACATTGCATACCGAAAGCCGCGAAGCTGTAGCAAACGACGTGGTCGAGGCTCTTAAAAATTGGGAGAAAGAAGAATAATGGAAAAGCAAACATTATATCATGGCTCAAACGTCATTGTGGAGCAGCCATTAGTAAGCATTGGTAGAAAAGACTTGGATTTTGGTCCAGGCTTTTACCTCACGCCATTGTTTGAACAAGCATCCCAATGGGCTGTTCGTATCAAGACAATTAGACGAGCAGAATTTGCAATAGTAAACGCCTACGAACTCGATCTGCTACCCAACTACAACACAAAGCGATTCGATGCTTACGACAAAGAATGGCTCGACTTCGTTGTAGACAGCAGGACAGGAAAACAGCCCTGGAGTGGTTTTGACATTATAGAAGGTGGCGTTGCTGATGATCGTGTCATCGATGCCGTCGAAGCCTACATCAATGGTTATGCTGACGTAGAGCACACACTCCGCCAGTTGGTTTTTCACAAGCCCAACTACCAAATATGCATTTTAAACCAAAAGATAGTTGACAACTATTTACAATTCAAGTCATACGAAAGGATATAATTATGTTAGACTTTTTATTGTGGAACAAAATAGCACGTATCATTGCACAACTGGCAGACACGCTGCATATATCAACAGACCGGGCGTTGCAAATCTTCTATGACTCGGAAGTCTGCCAAATGCTTCACGACAAAGAACTTGGGCTACATCTGATGAGCGACACCTATATTGTCAACGACTTGATAGAGGAGCTACGGAGAAAGCAATAGGCTGACTTCCGTGAGGCTTCCTCGGAAAGCCCACCCGATATTGAAAACGTTAAACGTTAAAACGTTAAGGTCCCTTTGTTGCAAAACATTGACTTACTTTGCAACAAAGGAATTTATTGTTATGGAATACGCATACTAAACATGCCTTTTCCTATTCCGTCAATTCGCTATAACTTTTGAACAGCTCCGCCACGCATTCGCTCTCCGTCATCTTCATCGGCACTGCCCCTCACTTTTTGTAGTGGGCTCAATTATACATGCCACAAAGATTCCGCGTCACCACGGACACCCTTGTCTCTCTGGCTAAACGATTCCCACTATTAGGGCTCGTTAGGGACTTGCACCCATTAGACAACACACATGCTAGTCAAACAAAATGGGAGGGAAGGTCACACCTTCTCTCCCTAAATTTTACGGTCACATAGCTTCGGCTACTTTTTCAACGAGAAGTCCTATGCCATATTGCACTAAAGACTCAAAAAGCAACTTTACCAAATAACCAACCGCCTTAACCTTTTTGGTCTACCATGCAGCCCGGCGGTATTTTTTGGACTACAGGAGACCCTTCTTCAATTTTTCCATAAAAGAAATTTTTTTAGTTATACATGGCACTATTGCCATGTAGGTAAAAAGGCAGAGTGTCCTATTATAGGTCATCCAACCATTTAAAGAAGCCAGCAATAAGGAGCCCTGCAATAAGTAATCCAGAGAGATAATAAACCGCGGTACCTATAAGAGATGCAAAAAACATAATAAGTCCCCATGCTAAGGCAACTAGTGGGAGGGCTAAAATGCAAACTAATATGAATGTAGAGCACATATATATTTTGTACCAAAGTTTTTTACGCCTTTCCCTACGTTTCGCCTCCTTTTCTTCTATATTTCTACTTTCTTTTATATACTGCTCTAATGAAGTATGTTCAATATGCCTTAAAGTGTTGTCGTCTAAAGCGAAACAATTAATCAGACATGCGCCATCTATCTTCATGTTATCATTCGGGAAATCAATTGTTTCTAGAGATGAACAGTCAGAAAAGCATTCCCAATCGAGTCTGATGGATGGATTATTTATGGTAATCCTCTTTAATGATGAACAACCTCTAAAAGCTTCAGTATCAATCTTAAGGACGCTAGCTGGCAACTCTATCTCCTTTAAATTTTCACACCACTCAAATGCTTCATATCCTATTTCTTTCACTGATGAAGGAATAGTGATGTTTGTAAGATTTGAACATGAATTGAAAGCGGAGGCAGGTATTGTTTCAATATTTTGAGATAAGGTAATATTGTCAAGAGATTTACAACCGTAAAAAGCCCTACTATATATTTTCCCTACATATTTCAAATTAATAGTATTCAAACTTATACAGCCACTAAAACATTGGTCACGCAAATCCAAAGCTGTTCTTGGTAATTTGACGACCCTTAACTTTGCACAACCTTGAAAAACAGCAGTGTTAATTATTTTTACATTTTGACCAATCTCTACATCTTCGATGTTTGAATTTGCAAAAGCCTTATAATGAATATATGAAACAGGCCATGATATATGAGAATTTGGTATGGTTATAGTATCAGGAATAGTTAGATGTGTTGGACAAGCATCAGCTTTTAGAACGACAGCCTCTTTTTTCCTTTTATCCACATAATAGTAGATACCATCTATCAAATAACAGGAACTGCTTTCAAGCATCCTTTTTTTAGATTCTTCGCCGACAGTCATTAAAGAAATAGTATGAACTGATTAATAACCCCATTCGCTTTTATATTCCTGACCATATTCATGCCATGGTTCTGTCAATTCCTTTAATTCCTCATAGGTTATTGTCATTTCATAGGACTTTTTTGACTGAGGACAATTGTATTTGGCAACTAAAGAAGATTTCATATAGACTAATGCTACGTACAATAATTTGTAAGTGCTATCAGGTTTTATCTGCTCTTTCATATCTTCCTTTATTTTGTCAAAATCCAAATTAGCCCCATTGGAAGTATCATCAAAATTATAACCGAAGATAAAAGATTTACCAGTAAAGGTGACATAGGTGCAAACAGTCTTATCCCCTTTTTTTAAAGGAATAGATTTGTTTATCATACTAATCACCCATTTGATATATTCCTTACACATATTTTTAATCTCATATTCATTATCTATAGGTTTTTGGGGGATGATTAGCCTATAGATATAAATTACAATTGTAAGGATAACCAAGCTGCATATGAATATCACAACAGCTAATGGTCCATATGGTATAGCTGCACATCCAATGACTGCGCTTATTTTAAGCGCAGTTGTAAAAGCATCTCCCATGATACCTAGTTTTCAAGAATGAATTTAAGCTCGTCGTTTTTAAAAATCGTATCGTGAAGGATATAAGTTTTGTCAGAAAGGTATCTAAAAACAAGATTTCTGCCAGAGTTAGCAATAACGCTAAAAATGGTAGAGCGAGTGCTCTTGTTACTTAAGGTAGTTTGAACATTCTCTCGGAGTTTCAGCCAGTCCGTTTCTTTAAAGGCTCTCTCATTGACAAGATACACATATATCATTGCATCGGGAGTAAGCATTCCATCAATGCATTTAGTTACAGAGTCTATACGAAACGGCATAGACCAAGTCTCCCTATCAACAAGATTCATGAGCGCAGTAGGATTTTGCTCACCTTCCTTTTTGTTGATGGGTAATATCTTTTCTTCATCCCTAACATAATAATGGGAGTACTTAGCCCTTGATGATTCCAATGCATGTGTACCTATTTTCGATAGTATTAGAAGGGTGATTCCCCAAAGAATTAATACTGCCAATATTGCAGCAATACCAAATAAGGGGCTTGCTATCAAAGGAAAAATACATAATCCAAGGAGCAACTTGAAAATTTTGTTCACACTCATAATTTAAACAATAAAGATATTTTTGTATTCTATTGATTGCTTGATTAATTCTCTGTCTTCCACAGTTAGACTTGGAAAAGACTCAAACTTTTCCCTGTCTACATAGAAATCATCTCCCACCTTTTCTCCTGCAATGAAATAGGAGCGGCACTCATCTTTAAAGTCTACTGCTAGACGACCATTTTGAATCGTACAATTCGGTAAACGTCGCATAAGTTTTTAATTATTATTATATTATAATTCAAGTTTCGCAAGTTCCTTAGCTTGCTATTTTTAGTTCATAAATCTGT
>OFMV01001173.1_pt1 | contig 21164 bp, 9 predicted proteins | sample 1541881 | NCBI WGS metagenome assembly OFMV01 (sample SAMN04209220, study PRJEB22552) | human gut metagenome | biome: gut; material: feces | host: Homo sapiens | place: USA: Oklahoma
GAGCAGCGCCTGCATGATGAAGGCTGTTTCTACCAGGTCGCCGCCATTGTCTTTCTGCCCGAAGGGTTTCACCTTGCCCGTATCGCCATACCACCAGTGTGGGTAGGCACCGTGGAAACGGTCAGCGGTTTCGAGGAAGGAGACGATTTTCTCCATTCGTTCCAGCCCTTCCTGGCGGGTGACATAGCCGCGGTCTATACCGGCAAGTATAGCCATGATGCCGAAGCCGCTTCCACCGGACGTGATTACGTTCTGGTCGTTCTCCGGATAGACACCGTCCATGTGGATGCGTTCGCGTGCCAGTCCGCTGTTGGGCTCGGCACCTTCCCAGAAGTAGTTGAAGGTACGGCGCTGTACGGTGTCCATCAGGGCATCGTCGCTCAGCCGGTCTTCTTTGGCGGCGGGGCTTTTGCATTGCGTGAAACCGAGCAACAGCAGGAACAATAATAAACTGTATTGTATTTTCATTGTACCAATGCTTACTTGTTTTTTTATCATTTACTTATCTATATTCATTGCACGGTCAATTCAACAAGTATAGGACAGTGGTCGGAAAGGTAGCTGTTCTCCGGTTTGTCTTGGATAACGCGGTAGCGGTCTATCTTTGCGCCTTTGGTCACGAAGACATAGTCCAGCAGTACGCGTTCCTCCACCGGCAGACGGCCGAAGTCATGGAAAGACCAGGACGGACCGTAGGTGACGGCAGCTGTCTTTGCGGCATTTTCCATTCCTCCCTTTTCCAGCGTTTGCAGAGGTTCTTCACCGGGCGTACAGTTAAAGTCACCGGTGATGATGGCGGGCATGTCCGGTGCTATCTCCTTGATTTTGTCGAGAATGAGTTGCACGCCCTCTTTGCGGGCTGTCTTTCCGTCGTTGTCCAGATGGGTGTTGAAATATACAAACTTTTGTCCGTTGTTCTTTTCCTGCAGTATCGCCCAGGTGGTGACACGGTTGTAGGAAGCGTCCCAGCCCTTGATGCCGATAGTTTCGGGTTGCTCGCTGAGGGAGAAATTGCCGTATTCCACCAGTGTAAACCGGTCGGTCCGGAAGAATATCGGGCAGTATTCGCCTGCTTCCTTGCCGTCGTCGCGCCCCACACCGAGTGCTGTGTATTGCGGCAGCCCGCGTTTTAGGTCTTCCATTTGGTTGTGAAGCACTTCCTGCATGCCCAGCAAGTCGGGGCTGTAGTAGGCTATCATACGGCAGGCGTCACCCTTGCGGTAATTCCAGTTGTTTACACTGTCCGAAGGAATATCCAGGCGGACATTGAACGTCATCACTTCCAGCGGCTGTCCGTTCTGTGCGGAGGGCTGGCTCTTGCAGCTGCCAAGGAGCAGAATGCTGCAAAAACAAAGGAGTAAAGTAGTATATCTCATGTTTTCTTGTTTTTAGAGTGCAATATTAAATATTTTATTTTATTTCAGTGTCAGTCGGGCTGTCTTTTCTGCCTGGCTGCTGCCACCTATCATCACATCGAAATCTCCCGGCTCGGCCACGTGGTTGAGGTCGTAGTCGTAGAAGCGGAGCAGCTCAGGGGTAATCTTGAAGGATACGGTCTTGCTTTCGCCCGCTTTCAGGAACACCTTTTCAAAGCCTTTCAGCTCGCGTACGGGGCGGGTAATGCTGCCTACGAGGTCGCGGATATAGAGCTGCACGACTTCTGCGCCGTCACGCTTGCCGGTATTGGTCACGGTGACTACGGCAGTGGTGGAGCCATTTTGTCCCATGACCGGGGTACTGAGGGCGATGTCGCTGTACCGGAAAGTGGTGTACGAGAGACCGTAGCCGAAGGGATACAGCGGCTCATTGTCCACATCCAGATAGTTGCTGCGAAACTTCTCGAACCATTTGCCTTCTGCCAGCGGTCGTCCGGTATTCTTATGGTTGTAGAACAAGGGTATCTGCCCCACGTTTTTCGGGAAAGTCATGGTCAGCTTACCGCTTGGGTTCACGTCGCCGAACAGCACGTCGCCAATGGCATAGGCCGCTTCGCTGCCACCGAACCATACGTTCAAGATGGCGGGCACATGTTCCTGCTCCCAGGTGAGCGTCAGCGGCCGGCCGGTGAAGAGGGTTAGTACAACGGGCTTGCCGGTCTTCAGCAAGGCCTCCAGCAGGGTGCGTTGCACGTCGGGGATGCCGAGGTCGGTACGGCTCGAGCTTTCACCGCTCATTTCGGAAGACTCGCCCAGGGCGGCTACAATCACGTCGGCACCGGAGGCCACCTTCAAAGCTTCGTCCAACAGTTTCTTATCCGTACGGTTGTCCCGGTTCAGCGAACGGCCGAATAGGGTGGCGCGTTCCTCGTAGGCTGCATCACTGATGAGGTTGCTACCTTTGGCGTAGGTGATGTTCACCCGGCTGGCTGTCATCTCCTTCAATCCTTCGTACAGAGAGGGATAGTCGTCCAGGCGTGCGGCAACACTCCAGGTACCGGGCATGTTGCTGCGGGTATTGCCCAGGGGGCCGATGACGGCGACGGTGCCTTGCTTCTCTAAGGGAAGGACGGGACGAGAAGACTTCTTGCCTTGTCCCTCAAAAGGTTCGTTTTTCAGCAGCACAAAGCTTTCGGCGGCAATCCGGCGGGCAGCGGCGCGGTGCTCGCGGGTGAAGATGTCGCGTGCGGGACGGCTGAGGTCGCAGTATTTGTAAGGGTCATCGAACAGCCCTAACTTGTATTTCGCTTCAAGGATGCGGCGGCAGGCTGCATCCAGCGTCTTCATGGTTATTTTGCCTTCGGTGAGCGACTTTTTCAACGTGCCTACGAAACCTTCGCTCACCATATCCATGTCCACACCGGCGTTGAGCGCACGGGTGGAAACGGTCTGCAGGTTGCCGATTCCGTGTTCCACCATTTCGGAGATACCGGTAAAGTCGGTCACCACAAAACCGTTGAAGCCCCATTGTTTGCGCAGTACATCTGTCATCAGCCAGTGGTTGGCGGTGGCGGGCACGCCGTCCACTTCGTTGAAGGAGGCCATCGCACTACCCACTCCGGCGCGGACGGCTGCTTCATAGGGGTACATGTATTCGTTGAACATGCGGTTGCGGCTCATGTCTACCGTGTTGTAGTCGCGTCCGGCTTCTCCGGCACCGTACAGTGCGAAGTGCTTGACGCATGCCATGATTTCGTCGTTCCGTTTCAGTTGGTCGTCCGGGTCTTTTCCCTGATACCCCAACACCATGGCGCGGGCGATGGCACCTCCGAGGAACGGGTCTTCTCCCGACCCTTCGGATACACGTCCCCAGCGTGGGTCACGGCTGATGTCTACCATCGGACTGAATGTCCATGAGATACCGTCGGCACTGGCTTCTGTAGCGGCTATGCGGGCAGACTGCTCGATGGCTGCCATATCCCACGTGCAGGAGAGGCCGAGGGGGATGGGGAAGATGGTCTCATAGCCATGTATCACATCCATGCCGAACAGTAGGGGGATGCCCAGGCGGGAATTCTCTACGGCCAGTTTCTGTACGTCGCGTATCTTGGCCACTCCTTTCAGATTGAAAAGCCCTCCCACGAGCCCCTGCTCAATCTTCTTGGCCACGTCGCTGCTCTTTGCCTGACCGGTAGTGATCTCTCCGGTCACGGGCAGGTTGAGCTGGCCGATTTTCTCTTCCACAGTCATCCGGCGCATCAGTGCGTCGATGAAGCGGTCCATGTCCTGCGGAGATTTCTGCGCCTGCACGGTGGCGGTGACACCTATTAAAGCGGTCGCGAGCAGCAGACTTGTTCTCTTGAAAATTTTCTTCATATTCATATTGAATTAATTGTTTGTAAGTATGTTCCCTTCATTGTTTTTAGATTGCCGTCACTCTATTGCAGTGGCGCTATGACTTCTTTGCAACGGTGCTGCAATTTCTCTGCAGTGATACTGCAAACGATTTGCAGCGCTACTGCAACTGCTTTGCAGCGACACTGCAACTGTTGTGCAGTGCTACTGCAACACTTTTGCAGTGCCACTGCAAAAAGTTTGCAGCTCTTTGCAGTAGCAATGCTTTGATTGATAGCAAGTTATAAAACAGACCTTTTGCCATTGATTGGGTCGGCTGTTTCCTTTGGCCGGGTATCAATAGTCGGGGTTCTGTACCAGTACTCCGTTCGATTTGTCTATCTCTGTCTGGGGCAGAGGCAGCAGCGCATTCTTGTCCTGGTAATTCTTTCCGGCAGCTTGCAGCACTTCTTTGGCAATGCCCCAGCGCACGAGGTCGTAGAAGCGGTCGGGTTCCAGTGCCAGCTCTACGCGGCGTTCGTGGCGAATGGCGTCACGCAGCACAGACTGGCTGGCAGATTCTACCTTCGGAAGCACGTCTGCCAGTGTGCCGCGGGCATGGGCGCGTACTTGTTCCAGATACCCGGCGGCTTCGCCCGTCAGCCCTTTCTCGTTGGCGGCTTCGGCAGCCATCAGCAGCACGTCCGGATAGCGGATGAGGCGGATGTTTACCCAGAAACCCATACGGCTGTACTTGCGGCGCAGTGTCGGGTCCGTGTAGGCCTTCTTGTTGAAGTAGGCACCCATGGCGGTGGATACGGGTGACTCGCCATAAGGCTGGTTGGTATTCTCCGGTGTGATGGGCTCGTCCGTGCTGCGGCGGAAGTAGAGCAATGTGGCGTTCCGGCGCGGGTCGCCCGGCTCAAAGGCTTCTCCCATCAGTTTGGTGGCCATGTGCCAGCCCCATCCCAGGTCCCACTCGCCGGCTCCGCGCACCCCTTGCACCTGGCAGAACTGGCTGCCGATGCTGGCATCCTCTTTCATGGCATCGGTGGCTTCGCATTGCAGTTCGAAGATGCTCTCGCCGCAGTTTTCCCCTTCTACGGTGAAGACTTTGTCGACCGGTGTATTCAGGTTGTAGATGCCCGACTTTATCACTTCGGTGGAGGCTGTGTACATATTGTCCCAATCGTTCCGCATCATATAGGTGCGTGCGTGCAGGGAGCGTGCGGCGCCCCAGGTCAGCCGTCCCGTATAGTCGCTGTCCCACCGCAGGGGCAGGCATTCTTCGGCTTCGGTCAGGTCTTTGTCAATCTGTTCGTATATCTTTTCCGCCGTGGTCTTGGGCACGTTGGCATCGGAGGCTTCCACTACCTTGATGGTGACCAGCGGCACTTCGCCAAAGGCGCGTACCAGGTTGAAGTAGCACCAGGCACGGAAGAAGAGCGCTTCGCCGCGGTTGCGGATGGCTTCGGTGTCGTCCTTGTGTCCGCTCTTCTCAATGTCGTCCAGGATTTCGTTGCACTGGTAGATGATTTTGTAGTTCTGTCCCCAATAGGCGCTGAGCGGCCCGTTGGAGGCAGTGTATTCGAAGTCGTCCCACATGGCGGCCTCGTTGCTGCCGTCGCCGGCGTCACTGCCTTTCTCGGAGTCCTCGCTGCGCACCATGTGCACCATAAAAGCAGGAATACCGGCAGTGATGTCGTACGAGCGCATCAGGTAGTAGACGTTGAATATCTTCCCGCCTACAAGGGCGTTGGGAGAGTCATCTTCCGTGAACTGCCCCAGCGGATCGCGGTCCAGGAAGTCGTTGCAGGATGTCAGTGAGAGGGCTGTTGCACCCACCAGCAATGTAAATATGTATTTTATCAGTTTCATAAATTTATATTTTTCATTCCCCGTTCCCTTTGAAGGAGTCGGGGGAGGTTTGAAGTTACTCTTTTTTAGGGGAGAGGCTTTTAGAACGTCAGATTAAATCCGAACGTATAAATCGCCGGCATCGGATAACTGCCGTCGTCCACCCCGAAGGCGATGGCACTTCCGCCCAGTTCCGGGGTATATCCGGTGTTGTGCTTCCACGTCTTCAGGTTCTGTATGTTCACGTAGAGCTTCAGCGCCTGCATGCCTATCTTCGAAATCAGCGCCTTGTCGAAGTTGTATGCCAGCGACACGTTACGGATGCGGAAGAACGAGCCGTCCTCTATGTAATACTCGGAGTTCAGATTGTTGATGGTATGCTTGGTGTTCAGCAGCGGCTGGGTGTTGCTGGTCCCTTCACCGTGCCAGCGGTCCATGCGTTGCTCCATAAAGTTGAACTGGCTCCAGTTGTAGTTGTCCCAGGTACGGTAAATCTGATTGCCGCCTTGTCCCATCATGTCAACGGCAAGCTCCCAGTTCTTGTAGCCCAGGCCGAGCGTGAAGCCGTAGGTGACATCGGGTGTAGGATTACCAATCATCGTACGGTCTGCCGTGGTGATTTCACCGTCACCGTTCACGTCGCGGAATTTCAGGTCGCCCGGGGTGACGGTTGCCAGTGTGTTCTTGGGAGAGTGCTCAATCTCCTCCTGGGTCTGGTAGACGCCTTCCACCTTGTAGCCGTAGAAGTAGCCGATGGGGTATCCTGCCATTGTGTAGCTCTGCTGCTTGTCTCCGGCTATGATGGAGTAGCCTTCCTGCACGAGGCTCAGTACCTTGTTCTTGATGGTGGCAAGGTTCATTCCGATGTTGTAGTTCCAGTCGCCTATCCGGTCGCGCCAGCTCAAGGCAAGCTCTACGCCCGAATTCTCGATGGAGCCAAGGTTTCCGATACCCGGTACGGTGCCCGAGATGCCCGGCACTTCGGCCAGCAGGTCTTTGGTTTTCTTCTTGTAGTACACCCCTTCAAAGTGCAGGCGGTTGCGGAGGAAGTTGGCTTCTGCACCGGCTTCCCAGGCTTCCACCTTCTCCCAGCGCAGTTTGGGGTTGGGCAGGTAGGCAAGCTGGTAGCCCGGATAGATGGCAGACGGGGTGCCGAACACGGCGGAGTAGGCATTCGTCAGCAACGGTTCGGCGGGATAGGCGCGGTCCAGGTTCTGGTTGCCCAGTGTGCCCCATGAGCCTTTCAGTTTCAGCATATCCAGCCAGGTGATGTCCTTCATCCATGCTTCCTCGCTCATCAGCCAGCCCAGGCCGACGGAGTAGAAGTTCTGCCACTGGTTGCCGGTGTAGGAGAAGGCGGAAGAACCGTCGCGGCGGTAGGAGCCGTTGAACAGGTACTTGCCCTTGTAGTTGTAGAGCACGCGTGCCAGCACGGACACGGTGGAGCGCTCCCACTGCGTACTGCCGTTGGTGGCGGTGGCTGCGTCGCCGATACTTACGTACCATTTGTCGGGATTGTCCGGAATGACCAGGCCTACCCCTTGGGTACGGGCGCCGTTCAGATTCTCGAGCTTGTTGTAGTAGGTGGTGAAACCGGCTGTGGCCGTCACGCTGTGGTCTCCCCAGGAGTTGGTGTAGGTCAGCAGATAGTCGCTCTGTACCTTCATTTCCGTTTCTTTGGCTTGGGACACTCCGGTCTTGCCGTTGCCCAGCGTGGCTATGTCTCCCTCGACGCTTGCGTCATATACCTGGATAACCGGGGTGTATGTCCGTGTGCTGTTCGAGGCATAGTCCAGGGAGAACATGGCCTTGAACTGGAAGTGTTTCAGGAAATCCCATTGCCCGTACACGTTGCCCGAGCCACGGTAGTTCTCGGCTTTCGTGGTATTCGCCTTCAGGTCTACGTCCACCATCGGGTTGTTCATCTGTGCCTTCTGGAATCCGGGCAGTGAGGTGTAGAGGCCGTACTCGGAGTTGAATACATGCGCCACCGGAGCTGCGCGCAGGGCTGTAGCCACACTCTTCGTGTCGGCGGGCAGCATGCGTGCCCCGTTGAATTGGAAACCTACCTTGAGGTTGTCCGTCATTTTATAGTCGTTGCTGATGTTCAGCGTGATTTTGCTGTACTTCTCGTGCTTGATGTTGCCTTGCTCGTAAGCATAGCCCGCACCGAGATAGAAGCTGTTCTTGTCCGAGGCACCCGTGATGCTGATGTTGTTGTTGGTGATGAACCCAGTCTGGAAGATTTCATCCTGCCAGTTGGTGTTTCCCGTCCAGTCCGAGAAGTTGTATTCCGGGTTGCCTTCATTCCTCAACTGTTCGTTGTACAGCAGTTTGAAGCCTTCGGCATCCGTCAGTGCAATTTTGTCGGTGATGGACTTGAAACCGAACGAGCCGTTGATATTGACGCGTGTCTGTCCCTCTTTCGCCTTCTTGGTGGTGATGATAATCACGCCGTTGGCACCGCGCACACCGAAGATGGCGAGCGACGACGGGTCTTTCAGTATCTCCATGGATTCGATGTCCTGCGGATTCAGGAAGTTGATGTTGTCGTTGAACAGTCCGTCCACCACATAGAGTGGCTTGTAGCCGTTGATGGAGTTTGTTCCGCGTACACGGATTTCCGGGTCGGAGCCTGCCTTGCCGGAGTTTATCACCTGCACGCCGGCAATCTTTCCTTGCAGTGCGGATACGGGGTTGACCACCGGCTTGTTGGCGATTTCGTCGCCTTTAATGTTGGTGATGGAGCCCGTAAGGTCTCGCTTCTTGGCGCTGCCATAACCGATGACAACGGTTTCGGCCAGCATCTGCGAGTCGTCTTTCATCTGGACGTTGATTACCGACTGGCTGCCTACCTTGACAGCTTGCTTCACCATGCCTACATAGGAAAAATCCAATGTGTTCTCCGGGGTGGCCTGGATGGAGTACCGGCCGTCTATGTCGGTAATCACGCCATTGGAGGTTCCCTGCACCAATACGGTGGCACCAATCAGCGGGTCACCCAGGGCATCGGTCACGGTACCGGTTACTGTTTTCTCCTGCGCCGATGCGGCGACACTTGCCAGCAGGCACACCGTCAGAAATAGGTTTCTCAGTCTTCCGGTTTTCTTCTTGGGAAGGTTTAGGTTCTTCTTCATTACATTGATTTTTTAGTGGATAAATCATTCAGTTTCTCCTCTGAACAATCAAAATGCAAAAAAGATTTGGTGACGGTGTTAAAAAAGGGCAGCCCGGTTTTCGCGGACTGCCCTCTTACCTAAAAGCAAAACTATACCTATTTCAACTCAAAACTCGTAGTCTTTACATCGCGGCTGTTGGGTCCAATCATTACATGGAACTCGCCGGGTTCGTATACATACTGTATGTCGTAGTTGTAGAACTTCAGCAATTCGGGGGTAATGGTGAAGGTCACCTGCTTGCTTTCGCCTTTTTTCAGGTGGATGCGCTCGAAGCCTTTCAGCTCTTTCACGGGGCGGGTAATGCTGCCCACCAAGTCGCGGATATAGAGCTGTACGATTTCATCTGCATCGTAGTTACCCGTATTGGTTACGGTTACGGAAGCGGTCAGCTTGCCGTCCGCATTCAGTTGCTTGGAGCTGAGCGTGATGTCACTGTACTGGAAGGTGGTGTAGCTCAAGCCATAGCCGAAAGGATACAGCGGGTCGTTGCTCACATCCAGGTAGTTGCTGCGGAACTTCTCGAACCATTTGCCTTCTTTCAGAGGACGGCCGGTATTCTTGTGGTTGTATGCCATAGGCAACTGGCCCACATTCTGCGGGAAAGTGGTGGTCAGCTTACCGCTGGGGCAAACGTCTCCGAACACTACGTCGGCAATGGCGTCTGCAGCTTCACTACCTCCGAACCATACATTCAGGATGGCAGGAACATTTTCATTCTCCCAAGTCAGCACTACGGGACGTCCGGAGAACAATACCAATACTACGGGTTTGCCCGTTTTCAGCAATGCTTCCAGCAGGTGGCGCTGTGCGTCCGGCATTTCCAGTTCGGAACGGCTACTGCTCTCACCACTCATCTCGGAGGACTCGCCGAGGGCGGCTACAATGACATCGGCTTGTGCGGCTACTTTCAGGGCTTCGTCCAGCAGTTCTTGGTCATTGCCACGGGGCAGTTCACGGCCGAACATCGTGGCGCGTGTCTGGTAGTCGGCATCGTACATCAGGTTGCTGCCTTGTGCATAGAGAATGTTGGCCTTGGAGCCGACAGAATTCTTGAAACCTTCCAGCAGGGTGCTGTATTTGTCTGCTGTGGCTGCCACACTCCAAGTGCCCGGCATGTTGGCACGGGTGTTGGCAAGCGGGCCAATCAAGGCGATATTGCCTTTGCGTTGCAAGGGCAGCAGATTGTCCTGGTTCTTCAGCAGTACGAATGTCTCTGTGGCAATCTGGCGGGCGATGGAACGGTGTTCGGGAGTGAACACTTCTTTTTCGGCACGCTTCACGTCGCAGTATTTATACGGATTGGCAAACAGTCCCAGCTTGTATTTGGCTTCTAGGATGCGTCGGCAGGCTTTGTCAATGTCGGCCTCGGTCACTTTGCCTTCTTTCAGAGACTTTTCCAGTGTGCCGATAAATCCGTCGGCTACCATATCCATGTCTGTTCCGGCGGTCAGGGCACGTGCGGATACTTCCTGTAGGTCACCGATTCCGTGGTCTATCATTTCGGAGATGGCTGTATAGTCTGTCACCACGAAGCCATCAAAGCCCCATTGGTTGCGCAGAACGTCGGTCAGTAGCCAGTGGTTGGCAGTGGCGGGTACGCCGTCAATTTCATTGAAGGAGGTCATTGCGCTACCCACACCGGCTTCTACGGCAGCCTTGTAGGGAGGGAAGTATTCGTTGAACATACGGTTGCGGCTCATATCCACCGTGTTGTAGTCGCGGCCGGCTTCTCCGGCGCCATACAGTGCGAAGTGCTTTACGCAAGCCATTATCTCGTTGTTGGCACTCATATCCTTGCCCTGATAACCGCGAATCATGGCTTGTGCAATGGCTGAACCCAGGAAGGGGTCTTCACCGTTGCCTTCTGATACACGTCCCCAACGGGCATCGCGGCAGATGTCCACCATCGGGCTGAACGTCCAGCAGATACCGTCTGCACTCGACTCAATGGCGGCGATACGGGCCGATTTCTCTATAGCCTCCATGTCCCAACTGCACGAGAGTGCCAAGGGGATGGGGAATACCGTTTCGTAACCGTGAATCACGTCCATACCGAACAGCAAGGGGATGCCCAGGCGGCTGTTCTCTACGGCAAGTTTCTGCACTTCGCGGATGTTCTTCACGCCTTTCAGGTTGAACAGACCTCCGACTTCACCGTTGCGGATTTTACCGGCAACGTCGCTGCTCTTGGCTTGTCCGGTGACGATGTTTCCCGTTACCGGCAGGTTGAGCTGACCGATTTTCTCGTGCAGCGTCATTTTGCCCATCAGCTCCGTAATGAATTTATCCATCTCCTGCGGATTGCCTTGGGATGTGTTTTCTTTGGGCGTTGCCGTCACGGTGAGGGCAGAGAAAGCCAAGGCTGCTAATAATGTGTATTTCTTCATATGATATAATTTTGATTATCCCCTCCGGCCCCCTGAAGGGGGAGGGGAATAGTGATATAGAAATTCAACTTAAGCTTAGCTGCTCCATCATGTCGCATACTAACTTCAATCGTAAATCCCTAAGCCTTAAATCCCAGCTTCTGCAATCCTTCCTGAACCTCGGGACAGCTCATGAAGAGTTTCCACAACAAGCCGGAACGATAGTTCTCAATCATCGGGGCAATGGTGCATTGGTCGATGGCAAGATAGCGGGGCACCGTCCAGTCACTTCCCTCGGAGAAGGCATCGTAGAATCCGTACTTGCCCCAAATCCAGTCGCCTTTGGAATAGAAATACTTCAGTGCACGCATGGATTCCTCCGGTGTGTAGGGAAAACTGGACAAGGCTGCTGTCGGTGTGATGACACCATGGTCGTTGTCGCCCGGGCAGTGGGCTGCATAGCCTTTGGTAGAGTAGCTGGCGGTCAGTCCCCAGCAGTCCTCGCCGTAACCTTTGTATTGTTTGGGATTCTCCACGCAGTAGCGGTAGTTGGAGAGGGCATGGTTGCGCACCACGTTCCAGTAGTTGGCATAGCGGTCGCTCAGGTTGCGCGGGTCCAGACCGATGTGCGAGTATTGTGCCCAGAACAAGGGACCGCCCAGTTTCTCGGCTCCGTTGTGTTTCAATTCCAAAGGCAGGCCGTAGGGGGCAGAGTCGGACTTGATGCCGCCGCCGCGTGCCCAGCCGTTGTGGTAGGCTGAAGCCGGAACGGGATAAGTGGGGGAGGAGGCTGCGAGCACATACACAATCAATGCTTCGTTGTAGCCTTCCAGCGGGAAGTTCATTTCCCAGTTGTATTCGGGAGACCAGTGCCAGTAGATGACATCCTTGCCATTCTGATACCAGCTGAACTCCATCTCTTTCCACAATTGGTCAATCTTCTCTGCCAGCGCCTTTTCCTGCTCGTTGCCGTCGCGGAAGTATTGGCGTACGCAAAGCAAGCTTTGCATCAGGAAGCAGCTTTCCACCAAGTCTCCGCCGTTATCTTTTTGTCCGAAAGGTTTCACCTTGCCGGTAGGGCCGTACAACCAATGGGGCCATACGCCGTGGAAGCGGTCGGCGCGTTTCAGGTAATCGGCAATCTTGGTCAGGCGCTTCACGCCTTCTTCCCTGGGGATGAAGCCGCGTTCGATGCCTACCAGCAGTCCGGCTATACCAAATCCGCTGCCGCCGGTGGTGACAACATTCTGGTCCTTTTCGGGATAATCCCCATCCAGGTGGATGCGTTCGCGTGCCAGTCCGGAGGTCGGTTCCGCACCGTCCCACATGTAGTTCAAATGTACCTTCTGGATGTAATCAAGCATTTCGTCATCCGAAGCGAATGATTCGGGACGTACTTCCTCTGTGTCGGGCTTTTCCTCTTTTCCGTTCTCTTTCCCGTTTTCCTTCAAGTCGGAAGAGCAGGATGCACAGCCCGCCAATGTGGAAATCAGGAACAAAGCCAGCACATGTATCATTATTGGTTTTTTCATATCTTTATTTCTTGTGTTTAATTTTTTGTCGTCTTGCACAATGGCGAGCGGCCGTTTTCGTTCAGCGCCTCGATAGTGAAGTAATAGTCCGTGTCCGCATCCAGTCCGCGGAAGTCATATTCCGTCTGTCCCAGTACCGTGATGGCATTGTACATCTTGCCTTCGGCGGTGCCGTAGTAGATGTTGTAGCCATAGGCGCTTGCTTCGGGTTGCCAGGAGATAAGGGCATTCCGGCGGTCTTTCCTGTCACGTTTCACAGTCAGTCCTTTCACGGCTTGCGGGACATCGCCGTCACCGTTCCCGAAGACGCGGAAGCCGGACAAGGCGACATTTCCCGTAGGCATGTGCACATTCTCGTATTTCAGATAACGGGCACGCAACGGCTCGTTGAGCTCGATGTAGTCGTGCGGACAATCCTTGTCACTGTCGCTCTTGTCTATGACCAATGTCCATTCTTTTCCGTCTTCGGAAGCAAAAATACGGTATTGGTGATAAATATCCATGGCACGGTTGTATTGAACCGCTTTATGGTCGTAGAAGTTCAACTGCACGGCACGTACATTCTTTGTACTGCCCAGGTCTATCCCGGCCCATTCGCCGGGGTTGCCGGAACGGGCTGCCCAGTAGGTGCGCATACTTTCGTCCGTCAGGTTGGAAGCTGCATGGATGCTATCCGTAGATGATACCTCCACCGGTTTGCCGTAGGACAGAAGCATCCATCCCGTGAAACGCTCTGCAGGGTTCTTTACGTCCATCGGTTCTGCCCAGTTGGGATAATCGCCGAAGGCAGTGGACGAATACATGACACCATCCTTGTCGAAAGCCACCGGATAAAGACCGATGCGGCGTTCGAACTTGTACTTCAGGGAGAGCATGCAGGTGGCCACGTGCCAGTAATTGCCTTTCACGTCGCAGAACGTGCCTCCATGACCGGCACCTTGCACATAACCGCCCGGCTTGTAGCACATCGGGTTATGCTTCTGGTAGACAAACGGGCCCAGCGGGGAATCCGAAACATATACGCCATCGGCATAGACTTTGAATTCAGTGCCCGGAGCACCATATTGGAAATAATATTTGTCATTGTGTTTGGTCATGTAAGCGCCCTCTGTGAATGGGCGGAGTGTCACTTCATCGTCATTGTTCATGCCGAAACGTTCCCAGCCGTGTTCTTCGGGGCGGAGCATCATGACATCGTGAATCTTGCTGATGGGGTAGAAATCATTCCGGTCCAGTTCTACCGCTTTCAAGGGATATTCATTGCTGGAGCCATAGTACAGATACAATCTGCCGTCGTCGTCCAGAAACAGACAAGGATCCCATGAAGGAAGTACGTTCTTTTCGATGGCACGTTTGAAACGTCCCGTTTTGGGATGCGTGCTGTACCACACGGCCAGACCTTCGTAGGTGGAGCCGGTATAGAACAGCGTGTCGCCGCTTACATAGGCGGCCGGCGCACACTGGTCATCGTCCGTAGGCTTGCGCTGGAAGCTGGCAGGAACGAAATCCCAATCCACCAGGTTCTTGGAATAATGAAAACCGCCCTGGTTGGTGGAGAACAGAAAATATTCTCCTTTGTATTCCACAGCCATCGGGTCGGCAGAGGAACGGAACGAACCGTTGGGACGCACATTGTTGTTGAAAGGCTCGAAGTTGTAACTGATGTTCATCGGATTGCAGAAGGTGCGCGACAGAGGCGCCTGTGGGTCATACCACCGGGTCGCCTGGGCGGGGCGGCAGATTGCGGTTGCCTTGTGTACCTCTTTTTCCATCACTACCTCAATATCGGTTTCATCCAGTGCCAGGATTCTGTTCACTATCTTTTTCCCGGGATAGTAGACATACAGGTGCACGTCGTTCTTCGCTCCTTTGATGGCAAAGCTGCCGTCGTGGGCAGTGGTATTGTGCATGGGACTTGCGAAGAACATGACTGTGGCGCCTGCGAGTGGCTGGCGGTTGGTGTCCAGTACGTGTCCTTTTACGATACGGTCTTGGGTTACAGTGATGTAATAGTCACTGACTTGCCCCTTCACCACTTTGATGGAATCGTCAGGGGTTGCCTTTGCCGCCAGAGCGGCAAAGGCTATTCCACAACTGATTAGGAATCTTTTTACCATATTGGAACGGATTTATTCGGCAATTCCGTCAATGGGTTCCAGCTTCAAATCAGGAAGGTCGTCCAACTGGTTGGCCGGTATGGGCCAATAAGTCTTTTCTGCTGTCCATCCTTTGGGACCGAGTACGGTGGCGGCATCGCCGGTACGCACCAAGTCCACATAACGGGCACACCATTCGCCGCAAAGTTCCATCCGGCGTTCGTCCATCACGTCTTTCAGGGTAACACCGGTTTTGGTGCTCATGCCTGCACGCCGGCGCACTTCGTTGTAGCCTGCGTCTCCATCCTTGCCCAGTCTGACTTTGGCTTCGGAGTTCATCAGCAGTACTTCGGCATAGCGGATGATACGCACATTATTGTTGGCTCCGTAGGTTGTACGTGGAAGAGTCATCTGATTGTAGGGAAGGTAACCTTTGCCGTTCCAACAGTCGGTCTTGGTGGCCGATGTGGGACCTACCTGCCAACCCTCGCGCGTCTTGCTCAGGGCTTTCAGGAAAGAAGTTTCGGCACGCACACCTTCGCCACGGGCTTCGGCCCATGCCACGAACTCGGGTTCATAGCCTATGAAATTCCAGCCGCCTATGGACTTGGTGCCTTCGGCTTGCTTGTAGCTGATGGTACCGTCTGCGTTCACTACTTCATCATACCTCTCTGCCATGTTCGGACCCTGGAAATTGAACCATTGGTCTACGCCCAGGTAATCGCCGGAACCATTGCCGTAGTCTGTTACCTGGCATTCGAACAAAGATTCGTCACACAACTTTCCGGGAATTTTGAACAGCTGGTAGAAGTCGTCGTAGAGACGGAATCCACCGTTCTTGATGATGTCATCGGTCAGTGTCTCCACTTGTGCATAGTCTCCTTTCAGCAGATAGATGCGGGCGGCCAATGCTTGGGCGGTGAAGGCTGTCACGGCTCCCTTGTGTTCCATCTGGTTGGGACGCATGCGGGGCAGTTTGTCGATGGCGTAGTTCAAATCTTCCAGCATATAATTATATACGGCCTCTACGGTAGAACGGCGAAAATCGGTCTGCAGGTTGTCACGGTAGATGACGGTGGGACCGAAATTGGTCACCAGACAATAGTAGGCCCATGCACGGATGGTACGTACTTCGCCGCAATAGGATTCGTAGGTTTTGTAATCTTCGCTTCCTGCAGCAAGATATTCGGCATAACCGTCGAGGCTTTGCAGGGCGGCATTGGTGATGCGGATGATGTCGTAGAAGTTCATCCATACCTGGTTCAGTGCCCAGAATGAGTTGTTGTAGTTGAACTTGCGTCCGAAGGCCACGGCATCGCCCTGGTCATCGGTACGGCCCGACCACACGTCACCGTCGCGGGTGAACATCAATAGCGCGTTGCACCAGTGCATGCCCTGTGTGCGTACTTTGGAGTAGGCACCCACTACGGGTTGGTACATATTGTTCTTGTTGGTAAAGTCCACGCCTTGTTCGGGAACTTTGTTCTCCGGATCGATTTCTATGAAATCGGTGCAAGCGGTAGCTCCTCCCAGTACCATCATGGCCGGAAGTATATATGCGAATGTTTTCTTTAAGAATTTCATTGTTTTACGTTTTAGGGTTTAGAAATCTATTTGCACTCCGAAAGTATAGGTTGAAGTCAGAGGGTATACTTCGGTATCCCAACCTTCGGCATCCGACACTTCAGGTGTGAAGCTGTTGGCCTTGAAGGTAGTGAAGGGGCGGTCGGCCGTCAATGAGAGGCGGAGTCCCGGCATCACGTAGCTGCCTATCTTCAAGTTCTTGAACGAGTAGCCCAGCGTGATGTTCTGGATGCGGAAGTAATCGGAGCTTTCTACGAAATAGGAAGCGTTGTTACTGTCTGATTTGTTCCAGGTTTTGAGAAGAGCCTTGGCCGACGGATGTTCGTTGGTAGAGCCTGCACCCGTCCAGCGGTTCTCATACTGTGCACGGTCAAAGTTATAGTAGTCGGCTGCATAGCGCAGGGCACGCTTACGGTTCCACAGTTCGCCGCCTGCTTGTCCGTAGGTAGTGAGGCTGAAGTCGAAGTTCTTATAAGAGAATCCGGCATTGAAGCCATAAGTAAAGCTGGGCACGTATGAGCCCAACACCTGCTTGTCGTTTCCGTCTATCACATGGTCGCCGTTCACGTCCTCGTAGATGAAGTCGCCGGGTTCCAGTCCGTTGGCCACGGCGATGGGGTCGGCAGCACATTGTTCAGGAGTCTGGTAGATGCCGATGACCTTGTAGCCATAGAATGAGTTCATCGTCTCGCCCACCATATTCACGGTCTTTCCGCCTTTGATGATTTTCATGTTTCCTTTTAGGCTTTTCACTTCGTTATGCAGATAAGAGAGATTGACGCCGATGTTGTAATTGAAGTCCTGGCCAATCTTGTCGTTCCAGTTCAAGGAGAGGTCGATACCGGTATTCAGAATCTGTCCGTTGTTGCCGGCCAGCAGCTCGCCACTCATCGGGAGCTTGGGTGAAATCACGGCGTTGTCAGTCAGACGGTAGTACCAGTCGATGTCGGCGTTCAAGCGGTTCTTCAGTGTACTGAAGTTGACGCCCACGTTGGTTTCGTTCACTACTTCCCAACCCAGCCAGCTGAAGTTGGTGGTGTTGATGAATCCGTCGATGGCGGTATTGGGACCGAATACGGACTGTACGTTCTGTATGCTTGCGAAGCCTGCACTGGCAGCAATCTTGTCGTTACCCAGCTTACCCCAGCTGGCACGCAGCTTCATGTAGTCGAAGATATTCTGGTTCTTCATAAACGGTTCTTGGGAGATGACCCATGCGGCACCGATGGAGGGGAAGTAGCCCCATTTGTCGTTGTACTTGGACGAGCCGTCGGCACGGAAGGTGAACATCAACATGTACTTGTCGTTGTAGTTGTAATTCAGTCGGGTGAAATAGGAGAGACCGCGGTATTTCCAGCCGTCGTCTTTCACCGTAGCGCCTTCCTTGTTGCCCAGTGCGATGTATTTCCACACGTCCTCACCTTCGGGCACGTTGGTGGCGGTACCTTCGAGCAGGCGGTATTGCTCTTGACGCATGGATGCACCCAGCATACCGGTAAAGGAGTGTTTGCCCCACTTGTCAGTATAAGTGACCACGTTGTCCCATATATATTTGTAGTAGTTAGTGTTCTTTTTAGTGAGTTCGGTAACCTCTTTCTTCTGGTTGGTGCCTACATAGTAGGTAGGAGTGAACTCAGAACCGCGAATCATTGAGTAGTCGTAGCTGTAGCTACTGCGTATATTCAGCTTGTCGGGGATGAGGTTGAGCTGTGCATAGAAGTTGGTCAGCACTTGGTAGGTCTCGTTCCGGTTGTCGTAATAGTTGGCAGTGGCTACCGGATTGTTGAAGTTGTTGGTCAAGCCCACCTGCTCGGGCGATGTGTACTTCTTAGGGAACACGGCATCGTCGCGGCGGTCATCATACACCGGGATGATAGACGGTGTGTTGTATGCCTGTTGCCATGCGGCATTCTTGGGAAGCTGCTGCTGCGAGTTGCTGAATACGCCGTTGAAGCCTACTTTCAGCCATTTGCGGGCTTCGTAGTCAAGGGCGGCACGGAAGTTCAAGCGGCGGTAGTAGTTTTCCACGTCCATGATACCGTCTTGTGCCAGATAGCTCATGCCGGCAGAGTAGGTCGCTTTTTCCGTACCACCGGAGATATTCAAGCTGTGATTGGTCATCATGGCTGTGCGCAACAGTTCGTCATACCAGTTGGTATCGGCATTGAATTGCAGGTTTTCCATATTGCCTCCGAATTCGGCTACTGACTTTTCGAAAATCGACCGGTAAGCTTCCGGGTTGGCTTCCAACATCATGGTGGCATACTCGTGAGAGTTACACATCTCCAGCAGGTTGGTGGCTTTCTGAATACCTACATAACCGTTATAGGTAATCTTGGCATCCTGGTTGCGGCTTCCTTTCTTGGTGGTGATGATTACAACACCGTTGGCGGCGCGTACACCGTAGATGGCAGATGCGGATGCGTCTTTCAAGATGGTCATGTCCTGAATGTCGGAATTGTTCAGGAAGTTGATGTTGTCGTAGAACATTCCGTCCACTACATAGAGAGGAGAGGTGTCACCGAAGGAACCCATACCACGGATGGTCACTTTAGGACCTTCGCCCGGCGTTCCCGAATTGATGATGTTAACACCCGGTACCTTTCCCTGCAATGCTGCCATCGGGGAGGAGGTAGGAACATTGATAAGTTCTTTCTCTTTGACAACGTCAATCGGGGCCGTCAGGTCTTTCGCCTTGGCCGAACCGTAACCGATAACAACAACTTCTTCCAGTAGTTGTGCATCTTCACGTAGCTTTACATTAATGACGGATTGTCCCGCAGCGCTTATTTCCTGCGGCAACATGCCCAAATAGTTGAATACGAGAGTTGCGTCTTCAGGGACGCCGTTCAGTACATAGTTACCGTCGAGGTCGGTAGCTGCTCCAATAGTAGAGCCTTTTACTACAACCGTGGCTCCAATAATCGGTTCGTTGTTCTGATCAACAACAGTTCCTTTAACTGTCTTTGTTCCTTGTGCCAAAACTGTCAGTGGCAATGAGAACAAAATCATGAATAGAAGAAATAAAGTTTGCCTTCTCATAAACTAAATTTAAGAGTTAATAATTCTGCCGGCAAAGGAAGTAATTACGGTAAGTAAGGCAAAAAAAATCACTACCACGATAATACGTTTAGGGTAAAAATGGGTACCGTTTTACTACGTTTTCGTGTTACTTGTTTCTAATAATCAGTTTATTATGATTGAATGATTTGTAACCGCTTTATTTCAAGTCGATGAGAAAATCCACTAATCCCGTTCCGTCGGGGATATCCAGTTTCTTGCGCAAACGGTAGCGTGCTGCCTCTACTCCCCGGATAGTGAGGTTGGTCATTTGCGCAATGTCTTTCGTAGAAAGATTCAGGCGCAGCAGCGCACAAAAACGGAGGTCGGTAGCGGTAAGACTGGGATAACGTTCGCGCAAATTACGGAAGAATTTCTCATGAATCAGGTCGAAATTGTTCTGGAATACATCCCAAAATTCCTGTGTCTCGATGTTTTCGTTGATGAGCTTCAGCAGAGATTCGAGGTTCTTGCGTCCATATTGCCCTTTCACCAGGGACTCTTGTACGACAGTACGAAGTTTCTCCAGGACCTCGTTCTTGGCAAATACACCCAGTGCCATGCTGGCAAGGTCTTTACTCTTTGCCGACAACTCGGCTTCCAGCAATTGCTGTTGCTGCAGAGTTATCAGATGCTCCTGCTCGCGCATCTTGATGTTCTGCTGCACCTGCTCTGCCTCATACTCCTTCCGTTTCTTTTCCATGGCACGGTTGGCGCGCCACTTGGAGAAAAAGTAGACAAGCGCTGTGAGAACTATGAGATAGAGCGCAAAGGCATAATAGGAGAGGTAGAAAGGGCGGGCTATGGCAAAATGATATTCCACCTCACCGATTTTCTGTCCCAAATCATTATAGGCTTCTGCCTGGAATGTGTATTCTCCGTAATCCAGGCTACCGTAGCGGATTTCGGGCTCTTTCAGGTCCGATGTCAGCGCCATGCCTTGTCCTCCTTGCAGGACATAATGGAAATGTACGGACAATTTATTGTAATGCGGCAGGCTTACTGAGAACAGCAAATCCCGGTAATTGCTTTCCAGTTCGACATTTCCAGACAGAGGCAGGCGTTTCTCCTTTTTATCGGAAGAGGAAGCAGTGACCGAGCTCAGTGAGAGGGCGGACTCCAGAGTAGGACTGAGGCTGTCTGTGTTTTTGCTGTAACTGGCGATTCCGTTGTTCAGATTAAAATAGACAACGTCATTGTCGACGAACACATTGTTGTAGTTCTCTATGCATGGAGAATCAAACAGTTCGATGAGGATGCGCTGCTTCACGATGTACTCTCCTTCTGCGTACTCTACCAATACGTACTCATGTGAACCGGACAGCCAGAAGCGGTCGTTCGTGACGGATACCACAGAATGAGCATTCCTGATGTAAGGCAGAATGGCATTCAGCTTTTGGAAGGGGATAATCTGCCGGGTGATGTCGTCATAGGTATAGAAGCCGTTGGGACTGGAAAAGACGATACGTCCTCGCATTTTCATTACTTGGATAGGGCCGATGATATATTCCGAGCCTAAATGGGAGATGTGCCGTACGCTTTTTACAGCCGACAAGTCATCGCTCAAGACTATTTTATAGACTCCCTGATACATGTGTGAAGCCCAGATGACACCGCTTTGGTCCACCTCCAAGTGCATGACCGGTGCAATGAAGCCGTCTATGACATGCGAAAAGGTCCATTGCCCGTTCTTCTTTTTATAGATACGCAAATTGGCGTAGGATGATTCCAACAGTATCTCTTCGCCATAGAGGGTGCACTTTATCAGACACGTACTGCT
>OFMV01001191.1_pt1 | contig 20972 bp, 20 predicted proteins | sample 1541881 | NCBI WGS metagenome assembly OFMV01 (sample SAMN04209220, study PRJEB22552) | human gut metagenome | biome: gut; material: feces | host: Homo sapiens | place: USA: Oklahoma
GCACAAGGGGGCAGAATCGCTTGGTTTTAGGGGGCAGCTTACACTGGATTTTCCACCCAGCAACCGTAGCAACCGAAGGTGTACTTATCCCATTCACGCTTGGGTTGTTCTTTCCATTTCTGCGCGTCACCTGCGCAGAAACGGATGCCCGTCTTGTTGTGAAGGTCGATGCCTACCGTGACAGGTTCACCATCCACTGCCACCGTCAGAGGCTCACCATGCTGCATTCCGTTTACTTCTACTGTACCTAAGTGCATTACCTCTGCCAGCACTTTCAGGTTACGGGCGATGATGGGTGTCGGAACATACATCACCTGTTTTGTTTCCTCGTCGATTTGCACGAAAGCTTTACTGCGTCGTCCGTCCGCCATAGCCACGTCTGCAATGATGGATTTGCCGTCAAGCAACTGTTTTTGCTGCTCCTCGTTGTAGCATTCCAGTGGTGACGACTTTAGTGTGGGATAAAAGACCACATCCACCTCGCCGCTATCCATACGGATAAAGGCAAACCGACTGCGACTCTCGATTACTTCGCCATTCTCGTTAGTGACACGCATGGGCAGTACCGGCGAGTAGCCGCCTTTCCCGATTTCTTTCAGGATACACAGGGGCAAATCTTCAATCATTTCTTGGGTAAGCCCAAAGCGGGCCAATGTCGGATAAGGCAGTTCGTTGAACTCAAATTGTTCTTTTTTCATATTCTGAACGATGTTATAAAATTATACTCAGCAAATATAGAGCGATTTCTTATCTGATGACTAAAACATTTCTTTATAAGTGATTATAAAGTGGTATTTTTAATGTTTTGAATATGATTTTTCGCAAATAATCATATTCAAAATTGATTAAATAGTTATATTTGGAGAAAAAACAGTCGGCAATGGACAGACCATAAGAAGAGCGTGCTAACTTTGCTGCCATGAGAAAGATTTTATTATTGATGATGACGGGTGTCTCATTATGTATCACGCCAGCCAAAGCACAATTCAATACCGTTGCCGTTACCCCAACACGCTACAAGATGGAGGTATTGGATATGGGGTTAGACCAAGCGGAACCGGCATCCGAAAGCGAGATTTCCGTACAGGAAGTTTCAACAGGTATCCCGGTATCCGCAGATATGGATAAGAAAAAGTGGATGGATCGTTACTTGAGTGTAAGTTACCCGTTACGTTATATCAAGGTCACTTCGCCTTATGGCTACCGTAAGGACCCGTTTACGGGAAAGAGTAAATTTCATGGCGGACTGGACTTGCGCGCACGTGGCGACAAGGTGATGGCCATGATGGAGGGTGTGGTCGTGAAGGTCGGACAGGACAAGACTTCCGGCAAGTATGTAACCTTGCGGCATGGTAGGTACACCGTCAGTTATTGTCATCTCTCTAAAATTCTTATCGTCAAAGGGGCAATAGTTCATCCTCGTGATGTGGTTGGCATTACCGGCTCCACAGGACGCAGCACTGGCGAACACCTGCATATCACCTGCAAACTCAATGGCAGGAGTATCAGCCCCTCGCTTATATTCGATTATATCCAATCCATCCGGCAGGAGTGTATATCAGCATTGGCAGGTTTGTAAAAGAGAAGTGAAAAGGGCTGAAAACGTTCCGGTTACTTTGTCATCCGTTCAATAATATGGGCAATATGGTTGCCCCAGACGTGTATTTGTACAAGGAGCATCGAAGGCATGGAGAGCGTCTTGCCATAGAAGATAGCCGCCACTACTTTGCCACCGCACCGTTCTATCTCTTCCTTGTAATCCACCACGCTTTGCCCGGTTGTCAGCACATCATCTATGATGATAATCTCTTTCCCTTTGATTTTTCCGGTAATGAGGTAGTTTCGTTCGAGGATACGCTTCTCTCCACCTTTGGCCTCATGCAGGCTTTCTCGTGCATCGCAAATATCAACGTCGTACAGTCCTGAAGTTAAATCCTGTCGGTGCTTTCCGATGTACCAGTCGAGCCGTTTGAACCGTTGACCGTATTTTATCCAGTTGCTACACGGCATGAACATTATATGGTAAGGTCTCTTTTTCAGTTGCAAGGCATTCATACACGTTTTAAAGAACTCGATTCCGTGTATATCTCCTTGTTTGAACTGGTAGATGGAATGGCAGAAAGCCTTCTGTTCATCATTGAGCAGCGCATTGTATCGTGACGGATAATAATATCCGTAAAAGGAGATTCGGATGCCTCGTAACTTGAACGGCTTATGGGGAGAATGGCCATCAAACCGTTCGGGATGCAAGAGACAGAACATACGGCAGGCTTCCCGATGACCGGCCATTACCGCCAGACGGCAGTAACGTTCACGTTCCTCGCTCTTTTCGGTCAACCGTGCGGCGGCGAATGCCGCTTCTCCTGCTTTTCGTCGCCAGTAGCCGATAATATACCACAATGCCCCAATTGTGAAAAGCAGGAGTATGAACAATAGTCTTGCATTCATCGTATTTTTATTTGAATGAAGCAGCCCGTTTCAATCTGGTTATTTACAACATTACGGTGTATTTCGACATAATCGGATATGGGGGTTGTGGCTTCATTATTTATATCAAATTCGTTTTCACTCACTTGCAAAGTTAGCAAAATCGTGGCACTAATCTAAAATAGCACCGATAATTTATAAGCCATATCACTTTTATATCATAAAGTCTTACCCATACAATTTCCTCTTTTAATTGTACATGCTCAACTTTTATAGAAGATGTTCGCCCTGACCGGTACACGGCAAATGGCATACAAGTCTGCTATATGCTGTGTACCCGTCTTTGGGGCAAAGCAAGGACGATGGCACATTTGCCACAAGTGTCAATCAAGCCAATCTGTTGTCCTTGCAGCGACCTCTGCTATCTGTTCTTTTGTAACCGGCAATGCCGTCTGTTTGTTTTTATAGCTTCGCCCCACACCATCAGCGGAGCGTCACAGGACTTGTCCGCAAGAGACATTCACTCACCTTATGGCAGCAGAGCTGCTATGGGGTGAGTGAAAGACTCTTTACGGAAGCCAAACATGAAAAGACCGTACACCTCGGTCACAAACTGCCAAGGCTTACGCTTCGCCAGATTTGAGACTAAGTTGTACGGTCACTTCATCGGGAAGTTTGGACCGGCAAGCCACAGACGCTCCACTGCCCACCCATTCCTTTTATAAATCTTGCACCTATTCTACATGTCTATATGACAACCGCCTGTAGTAAGAAAGCATATTCTGTTTGTCGGTTAGCTCTGCTGTAGTCATATTTTCCGCAAAGTAAGCCGCCTTTTACCAAACATCAAATCGCCACTATCGCTGGAACGAAAAATCTTCCTCTGACACGTCAGAGCGTATTTCTTGTCCCCGTTTTGTCTTATCGGTATTCTTGGGCGGCAGTTGATGGCAGAAAATATCCCTCAGCAGGCTGAACAGCCTTCAAAAAGAGGGAAAAAGAAAAATTATCAGAGTTATGGCAAAGACGATAGACATAGAACTTCAAAAACAGTTGGACAAGCCACAGGCATGGTTCTGTAAGTATTTTCCTGCACGCATACGCAATGTGAGTGAGCGTGAGATAGCAGACCGCAAGTTAGTCTTTGATTTCAAGGATGGACGGGCATACGAAGAGGTTGCTCAACGCACGGCAGCCAACATGACCGAACGTTATGGAACATCATGCACCAACATTGTATTTTCTCCCGTACCGGCATCCACCGATAAGAAGAACGAGATACGTTACAAAGCATTCTGCCAAAGAGTATGCGAACTGACGGGAGCTATCAATGGTTATGACTATGTATCAGTGAGTGGTGAGAGGCTAACCATTCACGAAAACCGTAAGGCAGAGAAAGAAGTCCGTAAGGTAAACGTCATTGAGTTTGATTCGGCTTTTTTCAACGGCAGGTCTGTGGTAGTCTTTGATGATGTGATAACCAAAGGGCTGAGTTATGCTACCTATGCCAATCAGCTTGAAAGCCTTGGTGCTAATGTACTCGGAGGTATATTCCTCGCAAGAACCCATTACAAAGTGAAATAATATGACCCAGACAAAGTATGATAAGGCAGTGTCCGTTTGCTTCAGTGGACACCGCAATATTCCATTCCTATACAGGAAGCAACTGAAGCTGCAATTAAAGGCAGCGATAACCAAGGCATACGCTGGAGGTTATCGTCATTTTTACTGTGGTTGTGCCATGGGGTTTGATATGCTGGCGGCAGAAGTTGCTCTTGCGTTGCAGTCCGAATTGTCAGGTCTGCAAGTTATTGCCGTAGTACCGTATCGCGGACAATCCGAGCGGTGGAACGATGCGATGAAAGCCCGGTATGATACTATTCTCTGTAACTCGGATGATGTTATCATCCTGAGCGAACACTACTACCATGGCTGTTTGCTTCGACGCAACGACTATATGGTTTTTCACAGTTCGTCTCTTATTGCCTGGTATGACGGCAACCCCAAGGGTGGTACGTTTTATACTTATCGTAAGGCTACAGCGAATGGACTAAAAGTTCTAAATCTCTATGGCAGCTCAATCGTATAACAGCCATCTTGTTTTCGCATATTCCGAGCCGTAGCGTTAACTCCTTTGCCATTCATGTAAAGGCTGTTTTGTCAGCCATAGCGTGATATGGCAAAGTACGCTATTAGTTCTGATGTATTGCCCGGCTTTACCTATGTGCCGGTTTAGTTGGTGTTGCTGTATTTTTATATCTTCGGAGGCTCCATCCTCCTTATATCTTTCTCTACCTTTTTTAGTATTCGGCTTAAAAAGTAATATACTTGCCTTACTTTTCGCCTATTTAGCATGTTTAGGGCACGTCTTTTATAATAAAAGTGCAGCAATTGGTTGCTGCACTTTTGCTATAATATCTATTTGTCATATTAGACCTTCCCGTACACCGTCCTCATTTTTCCGTCCACCAGCACCTTATTTGACCGCACAATCCAAGCTCTGCCGTCATTCAATCCGCATTCCAATGCCTTTTCGCCGCCGCCGATTAGTACCGGAACGGTTGTCACTGTGATTTCGTCCGCCAGCCCGTTATCCAAGAGTAAAGCCCCGATTTCCTCACCGTAAGCCACCACCATACCGTCGCCGTCTTCCTTCATCTGTCTCAGTTCTGCCACTGCATCTCCTTGGATAAACTTCACTCGTTCATTCTCCGTCAGGTCGATGCCGCCGTTCGTCACAACCAAAGTCTCTTTCGCCGTAATCGGCCAACCCAAATGGTTCATATAAATACGCAGGTAAGTTTCTTCGTCAATCAGCACACAACTGGAGGCATCCACAGCCGCATCAAAATGCTTGTCCGAAGGAGCCGGACAACCGTCGATGGACTGGTACACGTGCAAGGAAATCTGTTTCATATTCAATGTGTTTTTAAGAATTATGTCCACCTTGCACCCTAAAGAACAGCATGAACCTACGCTATTCCGGAATAGAGGTACTGCCATACCTAAAAGGCAGATAAGCAAACCCTTGCTGTATAAACATACAGTATGAATATTTTGCTATACATCTTGTCTTTTTGATAAGTGTCAGTTTTCTATTCCAAGACGTTCAGTGAACGTATAAATATATATATCAATCTCCGCCTGTTTCCAAGCTGAGTATGAATCTTCCATGTCACGACAATGACCGTACCCGAAAGTACCGTCTGCTGTCTTCATTTTGACAAAGATAACGAAAGATTGGCGGATAAGCAAACAAAAAACATTGTTTTTCTGGTTGCCTGTTCCGAACTGCATTCTGCCTTATCAAAAAGACTTACTCATTCCCCATGATTTAATACAGTCGTCATTCTGCAATTATCAAGAGATGGGCCAATCCATCCGATTCCACCTCCCTTTATAGTTCACCTTCCTCCGATATAGTACGGGCAATCCGTTCCGGTTGTCCGTTACCCTGTTTTAACACCCCTGTTTTACAGTTTTATTCATCCCTTTCTATTTGATTGTCATTTATTATCGTTTTGCTGCTGCCGTGCGACCTCTCGTGGACTTATTTTCCCGCAAAGGTAATAGGCTGCTCCAATCTTGCCAATGCCGGCGTTCCGCCGCGAGTGAGCCGCAAAAATCTTCCTCTCCGTCTGTCGAGCGTATTTTTCCGCATCAGCCTTGTCAGATTGTTTCCGCCACCTTTTGGAGGCAGAAAAATAAATCCCAAAGGTCGCAAACAGGTTGAACAAAGGGAAATAGTAACAATAAAAACAAAAATAACATTATGAAAACAGAGATTAGGCAGAATGGCAAAGTGATACTATCGAGTACAGACGATATATCCATTCCGATGATTTTCAAAAACTTATGTGGTAAGAACTTTTCTGGAAACGACTATCAAAACTATCTCAGAACAGTTTGTCAGGATATTGGTGTTACGACGGGGGCGATTGAGTATTATGCCGACAACGTTTTGATTGAGAAAGCAACTATTCCTGAATTTTAAAAACTATATACAATGAAAAGGAAAGAGAAAGCAGCAGTAGATGAATTTGTCGCCCTTGTAGGAGGCAAGACATGGGAGCCTGTACGCCATAAATGTATGGGTAAATGGAGTGGTATGACCGATTACGGTTTTGTCATAGACGGACGGATAACGCTCTTTGTTTCCAATAGTATGGCATACTTTAAGAAACGGATTCGTGAGTGGATTAAGTCGATACATACTTTTGAAGCGAAGAAAGATTGCTACCTTCGCTTGCTACGTGAACAAATTGAAAAGGACAACGACAAGGCAAAGGACGAAAAGTTAAATCCTGTCAGACTGATAGACATTGGCATCTTATCCCCCGAAAGCAATAGTCCGTTTGATTTTTTTACCCCTTATGTGTTAGTCGAAATAAACGGCAGGCGGTTCAAGCATCAAACAGCGGAGTTAAGTTGCGCTATTATGGTGGATAGTTTGGCAGGATACCTTGAAGAATGCAACTGCAAGGATATATACACGGCAAGGGCAGTGCGTACACCTGACTACATTTTTTGCGGCGTGCGGTTTGACTCCCGTGATAATATGTATAAGATTGGAAAGTAGAGATTAATGATGTCTGAAGAAGTTATCACTTACAACGATAACTCCAGTCGTTTTAAAGGACGGCATCAGCATTTGACCTACTAAATACATAAGTTCCCAATTTACGATTGGAGACTTATGTATTTTTCTGTATGGAAAACTAATCAAATAATCGCTGACTTATCATCCAGTCATTAAGCACGTCCGGATCTACACGATTTGTAAGATTCACATTTTTACTCAAACAACCGATTTTCTCACCTCTTAAATAAATAACTGGTGGGGTTAATGTATTCGGATTGTATGGACTTAATGATGAACTGGGACTTCCATATATGGAATACCGATTCTTGAAAGATATACTTGAAAAGTGACTACCGTATATATTCTCGTTGTTGGATATGGAATCAGGAGTAGATGTGTTCAACGACAATCTGCCTAAATACAAACCGTCATTTGCCAATAGAAACGATTCTTTCCTTGAAATTCTGGTATCTAAACCTATTCTATCCATTCCCTATGATTTAACGCCATTATTTAATAATGCCATAACGTCTTTTAGTTGCATTATCGAACACCTCTGTCTCTCTTAGAAACTGCATTACCCGTTCCCTGTCTTCGGAAATCAGGCAACCTTTCAGTTTACCGTTCTTTTCCGTGATTTTTAATTTTGAAAGTTCGAATATATCGGAACAATCCAGCCAACTGTCATAGTCCAGAATATCACGATAGTTCCGAACCATCAAAGGATATTGGCAGTCCAGTAGCTCTTCCGACCTCTTGGAAGAATCTATTTCCGAATTTATCAGTAAGGCACCGATAGCGACACCTTCCGGAGTAAAGCCGATAATAACAATATATTTATTGCGGTCTTTATATCCGTCTTTTAGTATCAGTCCGTCCTCTTCGTCCAAGGGGACATAAATAATGTCACCAATTTTGACTGATGACATATCTACTTGCTCAGCTTTGGCCATTATAGCTTTCAGCTTTTCCAATGCACCGGTTTTGTCGTCCATTTGATTTAAGATAAAGCGTTCTTGACAATCTGCTTTTCTCGGATATAATCTACCATGTCCTTGGTAGCTTTTCCTGCCCGGGCTATATCTATAATGGTAATGAAGTTTTTTTGAGGATCATCCTGAATGCGTGTCATCGCTTCTTCCCATGCCGAGTCATGCGACAAATCGGACAAGTCATAAGGGTCTGTATCCTTATATTTAGCGATAGCAGCGTCAAGACAACGTTTGTTGGCACCTGATATATAGTCCATATCGGGTACGGCAGAAGTATATACCTTCTTGTCACGAACCTCTATGTCTGAAAGGAACTCGTCAAAATTCCCATCCAAGGGTTTGCCTTCTGCAATTTGCAGTGCCTTGTAGGTATAGGCTGGCACCGGGCCATGCTTCAATGCTCTGAAAGAGTCTTCGACAATCACTTTGCCATATTTGACAAGATGGTCCTGTTGGGCAAAATAAAGTATTTTAAATAACTTTATATAGTCCACTCCTTGAGTGAAACTCTGCATGATGTAGAGTACCACTGCTCTTATTTTAGCAATCTGTATAGCTGTTTTCATTTCAAAAAAATCTATGCGATTACAAAGATACAACTAATTTGCTGAATAATACGCTCATGATACAAAAAAAATAGTCCGTTGCATTTTTTTACGACATTTAATATAGTCGTCATTCTGAGAGTAATAGTCTGCAATTATCAAGAGATGGGCCAATCCACCCGATTCCACCTCCCTTTATAGTTCACCTTCCTCCGATTATAGTACGGGCAATCCGTTCCGATTGTCCGTTACCCTGTTTTAACACCCCTGTTTTACAGTTTTATTCATCCCTTTCTATTTGATTGTCATTTATTATCGTTTTGCTGCTGCCGTGCGACCTCTCGTGGACTTATTTTCCCGCAAAGGTAATAGGCTGCTCCAATCTTGCCAATGCCGGCGTTCCGCCGCGAGTGAGCCGCAAAAATCTTCCTCTCCGTCTGTCGAGCGTATTTTTCCGCATCAGCCTTGTCAGATTGTTTCCGCCACCTTTTGGAGGCAGAAAAATAAATCCCAAAGGTCGCAAACAGGCCGAAAAAAGGGAAAAAAAGAAAGGTTAAATTATGAGTTACAACAAATTGAAATCATTGGTAGCGAACGTGGAAGCCATAGAAACGGCAATGAAAATCCAAGTTCAAGGCAGGCAGGCCACTGCGGAAGAAAAAGAAATTTTATCCCGATATTCTGGTTTCGGGGGTATCAAAGAAGTGTTGAATATAGGTACGGACAAGCCCATAGGTGGTGATATGCAAGAACCGATACAAAGATTGCAGGAGTTAATCAATGCTTACCCTCATTTCACAGAACCCATGCGACACAATGTCATAGAGGGTATCAAAGCATCTGTACTGACAGCATTTTACACTCCTAAATTCCTTGTTGATACAGTGGTGCGGCAGATACACGCCACGTTCAGCGAAAACGGCCTCAAAATGCGTTCATTTCTCGAACCGAGTGCAGGTATAGGCGGTTTTCTGCCCATAGCCATGTCCGGCACGTATGACTATGCCATTGAGAAAGATCTCATTTCGGGGATGATACTTTCCCTGCTCCATGAGAACACGCTAACACGGACGGCTGCATTTGAAACCATTGGAGAACAAGGTTTTGAGCATACAACTTTCGATGTCATAGCCTCCAACATCCCGTTTGGCAATTTCCGGGTATTCGATGCGGAGCTGTGGAAGAAAGGCGGTATGTACGAACAGGCCACCAAGACCATACACAACTACTTTTTTGTCAAAGCGATGGAGTTGTTGAATGAGGGTGGGTTATTGGCTTTCATCACATCGAGGGGCATAGCCGACACGCCCGGTAACAAGTTCGTGCGTGAATATCTTGTAAATCATGCCGACCTGATAAGTGCAATCCGTCTGCCCGATATGCTTTTCATGCAGACAAGCGGTATAGAGGTAGGTAGCGACCTGCTGATATTCCAAAAGCACACGCGCAAGGCGGCATTCTCACAGCGGGAACAACTGTTTTTACAAGTAGGCAGAGAAAAGGCAGACGCCACAGGCACAATGACCGAATACGCCAACAAATTGTTCACCATACCGAAAACCACCCTTGCGACAGGTAGCCGCATTGTACAGAACCAATACGGAAAATATGTACGCAAATACCAATGGCAGGGCAATGAAAATGCCATGTCACAATATCTCGCCGCACTGCTGAAACTTGACTTTGGCCGATATTTCCGTAAAAGTCTTTTCATGGGGGAAGGACAAGGTAGCGAAGATATGCAGATGTCCCTTTTCGGGAGTGTAGCCATGAAACAAGTCGCAAAAGGCAAACGAGCCTACACGGACGGGGTGGAAGCATGGATGAAAGACGGCTCAATGGTGCTGTTTGAGGGACAGGTGGGTACTATCCAATACCGAAAATCAAGTCTTTATCAAGAGGTAGCCATTGATTTTGTACCGGTGGACGAGGGTAAGGTCAATGCAGATAGGGCAAAAGACTATTTCCCTATACGCAAGGCATACTTTGAATTGTCAATCAAAGAGAGGGAAGAACAAAAAGAGGATAACGGATTGCGTGGAGAGCTGAACGCCCGATACGATGCCTTTGTTGCCAAATGGGGTTGTTTCCACGAGAACGACAACAAGGAGTTTATCATGCTTGACAGCCTCGGTGTGGAAGTCTTTACAATAGAAATGCAGCTTGGAAAGGATTTAGTCAAGTCCGACATCATGCGTGAACCTGTGGCGTTCAAGAAGATAGACCCGAACAAACGGCTGACACCGATTGAAGCGTTGGCAAGCAGCTTGAATTTCTACGGCAGGGTTGATATGGACTACCTGATGCAGTCCACGGATAGTGCCGAGGAAGAAATCATCGGCGACCTCAAAGGTGAGATATTTTACAATCCTGTTATCGGGGAGTGGGAGCACAAAGGCAAGTTCCTTTCAGGCAATGTCATTGCCAAATGCAAGGAGATAGGTTCTTACTTGTCCGAACTCACGGACAGGGAAAAAGATTGGACGGAAACTGCTGTAAAGGCTTTGGCGGATGCGACACCCGAAGCGATACCCTACGAGGAACTCGATATTAACATGGGTGAGCGTTGGATTGATACAAAGTTATATGCCGATTTTGCAACTGAACTTTTCGAGACCGAGACAAGCGTAATGTATTTCGATGTGAACGACACCTACATAGTACGCCTGCAAAGTTACTCTCCGGTGGCTTACAACACCTATTCCGTTCGTAACTATGACGGTGGGGATTTGTTTGTTCATGCCCTGCATGATACTGTACCTGAAATCACGAAAGAGATATACCGCAATGGTGATAAGGTGCGTGTGCCGGACGAGGAAGCCATACAGGAGGCAGCCACCAAGATACAGGAGATTAGAGACCGTTTCAACCGCTGGCTTGACAGGCAGCCGATAGAGGTTCGGGACGAGCTGGTGAGGGTGTATAACGAGCGTTTCAACTGCTATGTCAGGCCGCATTATGACGGTTCGGCACAGACCTTTCCGCAGCTCTCTTTCGAGCAATTTCCATACGATAGCCTCTATCCCTCACAGAAAGATGCTATCTGGATGATTAAGCAGAACGGAGGCGGTATCTGTTGGCACGAGGTAGGCACAGGCAAGACGATGATAATGTGTGTTGCCGCCTACGAAATGAAACGTCTCGGATTGGCACACAAGCCGCTTATTATCGGGCTGAAAGCCAATGTGCACGAAATCGCTGATACGTTCCGCAAGGCATACCCTACGGCCAAAGTTCTCTATCCGGGCAAGGAAGATTTTACCCCTGCCAACAGGCAAGAGGTCTTTTCAAAAATCAAGAACAACAACTGGGACTGCATCATACTCACGCACGACCAGTTCGCCAAGATACCGCAGTCAGAAGAGACCATGATAGATATATTCACGGAAGAGCTTGCCGATGTGGAGCGTAACCTCGAATTTTTGGAGCAGTCCACCATGCGCTACCGCAGCGGAAAGATGCAGGAGGGGTTGGAGAAACGCAAACAAAACCTTGGAGCTAAACTACAAGAACTGCGCATGAAAATCAATAATCGGAAAGACGATGCGGTGGACTTTCACACAATGGGCATAGACCACATATTTGTTGATGAGAGCCATGTAATGAAAAATTTAATGTTTCAGACACGCCACACGAGGGTTGCAGGTATCGGCAATACCAAAGGCTCGCAAAGGGCGATGAACCTGCTGTTTGCCATTCGTGACATTCAGCGCCGGACAGGTCGTGACCTTGGGGCTACGTTTCTGTCGGGTACAGTGGTGGTAAATGCACTGACCGAACTATATGTGATGTTCAAGTATTTGCGTCCGCAGGAGCTTCAACGGCAACGGATTAGCTGTTTCGATGCATGGGCAGCCATATTCACAAAGAAAACGGCAGATTATGAATTGAACGTGACAGGCTCGGTGAAGCGCAAAGAGCGTTTTCGTACTTACATCAAAGTGCCGGAGCTGGCAATGTTTCTGCGTGAGATTACGGATTACCGTACAGCCGACATGATAAATCTTGATGTGCCTGAGAAGAACGTGCGTTTCCTCTCTTATCCCCCGACAATTGAGCAGGAGGAAATGATAGGACGCTTGGTATCTTTTGCCGGTAGCGGCCAGTGGGAGGACTTGGGGCTTGACGTTCCGCAACCTGACAACCTCGACAAGGCGAAAATGTTGGTTGCGACCAATGTAGCCCGAAAAATGGCTCTTGATATGCGCTTGTTGGGTTGCAAGTTCAAGGATGATGCCGATAACAAGGCTTCTATCTGTGCGAGGACAATCTATGACTACTATATACGCTCGAATGACAATCGGGGTACACAGTTCGTGTTCAGCGACCTTGGTACATACAAACCGAACGAATGGAACGTATATACCGACATCAAAGAAAAGTTGGTACGGCTCGGTATTCCTGCTGATGAAATACAGTTTATCCAATGCGCCACTACCGAGAGGACAAGAAAAAAGCTGTTTGAAGAAATGAACAACGGCAAGGTGCGAGTTCTTTTTGGAAGTACGACCATGTTAGGCACAGGTGTGAACGCCCAGCAAAGGGCTGTGGCGGTGCATCACCTTGAAATACCTTGGCGACCTGCTGACATGGAACAACGAAACGGCAGGGCAATACGCAAAGGCAACACCGTAAAGCTGTGGGGTGGCAATGTGGTAGATGTCGTAATTTATGGTACGGAAAAGACCCTCGACGCCTATAAATTTAATCTGTTGAAAAACAAGCAGATGTTTATCAACCAAATTAACAACGGCACAATCGCCGTGCGCCGTATCGACGAGGGAGGCATGGATGAGGACAGCGGTATGAACTTTGCCGAGTTCGTGGCTATTCTGTCAGGCAATAACGACTTGCTGAACAAGACGAAGCTCGACAACAAGATTATGCAGCTTGAAAAGGAACAGGCTATTTTCAAGAAAGAACGCATCCGTGCCGAGCGTAAAATAGCTGCCGGTCAGGGAGAAATCGAAAAGGCAAAGCGTACAGAAGCCAATCTCATGAGGGATTTGGAATACATCAACTCGTATAATGGGACAAAGGCAACCTTGCTTTTGAACTTGCCGCAAGCCACTACCGAGGAAGTAGGCCGGGAGTTGCACCGTATTGCCAAGACCTACCGCAACGAAGCGTATGGCACAGTTGGCACGTATGCAGGGCTGAACTTGTTAGTGCGTAGCGAGTACAGCATAGACGGTACGTTTGACCGCAATACATTCTTTGTAGAGGGTATAAGTGGATTGAAATACCGATGCGGTCTGAGCGGTGCACTGCCGCTTGGTTTCGTTGAGTCGGCACAATATCCGCATGGAGCATTAAGCAAATTGCCCTCTCTTATCGAGAAGCAACAAAAGGCGGTAGAGCGGATAGAAAGCGAAATTCCTACATTGCAGGACATCATTTGTCGCCAGTGGAGTAAAGCCGATGAACTGTCAAGGCTCAAACAGGAATGTAAGGAACTTCAACACAGGATTGATGAAAGCCTGAAAGAGACCGGACAACCGCAGGCAGCCAAACACGAAGCTATTGCCGAAGCTGCTTGACATAATCATAATTTCAACCGTTCCCTCTGCATGGTCGTGATGACCGGGCAGAGGGATTTTTTTGCGCTCCGGTCTGCCGACGGCTCTACTCTTTTATGGCATCCTTCCTCCCTTTATAGCCTCCCGATTCCCCGCCGCCACCCGTTTCCATTTATAGCCCTCATATCCTCTATTTTAGCCCAATAGGAATAATGGTCTTTCATCGCGTATCCGTTTTTTACGATATGCCATTTTTAGCTTCTACATTGGCATCAATGTATCACTTTAGCCTTCACACCTCCTAATAGCTTCAATCAAGACATCTTTTAACCTTATGAAGGCAAGTTTATCCACTCCTTTTGATATACTGATTTCATTACCGACCAAATCTTTCAGTTTGAGTAAACAAGGAATATCTGCCTTATATCTGTCTCTCACATCTTGTAGGTCATAGTCAAAATTATAATGATAAGCAAGAAATTGCGTAAAAGCATTTCTGCCTTTATTGCTTAGTTTGCAGATAGCATCAAAAAGAGCATTGGCATCTTCAGATGCAAATATAGCACGAAGCTCGTATGTACAACTTTTATCTGGATAAGGCAATCTGTCTATAATTATAAGTTCCTCTACTGTTCCTTCAGTCAAATTACGCAGTGCTTTTTGCATTTGATCCGGCAACTCATTTATCTTTGATTTCATCTGCTGCAAGAAATAGCCCACAATATCATCTGTTATTGGAGTCTTGGAATCTGTGGTTACATAATTACATCCACTAATAAAAAGCCCTTTTAGCTGATAAAGTTCCTCTAAACTGGTTTGACTATTAATCATTTCTGCTATTCTCTCTTTTATTGAAGAGATATGAGGCTTTATATCAGAAAAAATGCCAATAGCGTCAAAATACGATAGATACGCAATACTATAACCAAGTTGATAAGCGTCTTTTATCTCTTTATCCAATATGGCTTTTATAGTAGCCTGACAAATACTTTCAAGTTTTTGCTGTTCCATGTCGAAAAAGCCGGATAGCATTTCCCAAGGTTTTAGCTCTTTTTGCTTATCCTTTATTTCCGTAACAATAAATTCTACAAGTGGAGCACCTGTGATAATATATTGTATAATAGCCGTAACATACTCCGGATTTAAGACATTATAAATTAACCCCTTGTTCAAAGAGTGATATTTTTCCCTTAGATGCTGTATCCTTTGCTTATCCTCATTATCATCTTGGAGTAGTGAAATCTGACAATCTCTACTCCAATTACAAATTAACTCTTTGTTCTCACTATTATTATACTCTGCATACACAGCAATAAATGACCCAAGAATATTTTTAAGAAAGATATTATCCTTTTCAATCAGTTCGGAAGGAAGTTTGTTTAAGTGGCTTTTAAAATCATACAAGCATTGTCTCAAAACCCGTAAGTTATCGGATTTTGTACACATAGAACAGGCAATAATGAAATCACGCATTTCTTTCAAATAATCGGATACCGGTACTTCGTCAAGGAAGTATTCGATGGCTTCTTCTATATCGGGTTGTATTTCAAATTCCTTGCCTATGGTCTTTTCCTTAAACTCACCCAATGTAGCCTTGGGAAGTTCTTCAAGGTGGTTTTCATCCCCAATTATGACAACATGACAATTACAGTGCTCTACAAAATAGTTGATGAAGCCTAACAATTCCTTCATTTCTATCAGGCACCTTTCGATGTCATCGAATATCAGAAACTTTACACCTTTTATACTGTCGTCTTCCACTTGTAGTAACGACAATGAATCCAGTGTTGCGGAAAATGAACCATCCTCTTTAGAGTTGTCATTAAAATCCACACTCGTCTTGAAGACTACCTTACCGGCTAATTTCAAAATACCCTTTATGAAACGCCCGGTTTTCGAATAGAAGAAGGGATTTAATTCCCTATCTATAGCTGTCTTGATGTCATTCACGCTATCCATTCCATAGGTCGAAATATAGATGGGCTTTAGCGTAATTTCCTCGTCGGTATCTGCGGTCTCGTCAAACCTCTTCTTCCATTGTTTTATAAGATGGGTTTTGCCACATCCCCATTTTCCTTTCAGCATCACGGCATACTGAGGATTAGGATTGTCAGCATAGCTGTTTAAAAAATCAAGAATTAAAGTGTTCATACCTTTGTTATTAACATAATTCTATTTTAACTCCATTGGGAAACAGAAATGTAGCAATAAGAACATTAAATATGAAATAGTAAAAGACGCTGCAAATCCATTATCACCACACCCACAATGAACAAAGTTAGTGATATTTCTTGATACGATAATATCCAAACAACTAAATTTCATGTTTCTTCTTACCATTGATTGCTTAAATATGCGTCTCCTATCATAATAATATCCGCAGAAAATGTGATGGTGGAATACATTTGGCGTTTCCTGTCAACATTGTAAATCTCTTTATAATACACGATATACGCATATTTGAACTCTACGACACGAAAGATTGAATTATCCTTAGTGTTATAATAAATCACCTTGCCGCTGATCGCTTTGAAAGGGCTGTTTACCATTGCTTCAAGAATAGTAGTTTCTCTGGTAGATTCAACGGTTATAGTAATACGTCCGCCAATAACATTTGTCACCGGCCTTCCTTTATTATCTGTCTTGCGGTTAAATTCAATATGTGATGAAATCACTTCTATGTCCTTTCCTTGCAAGCACACGGTTGCCTTTAATTCTGCCATGCTGATCTTATTATTTATTATAAAACCAAGACATTTCGCCTTGGTTAAAGCAGTCAGACCGCTTTCAAGACAAGAAGGAGGATATCATATTTCGCAAAAATAGTGTTTTCCCTTGAACATAACAAACAATCAATTAAATTTATTAACCGACTAAATAGAAGAAAATCTGTTTACAGGCTATCCTCTCTTCTGAAATATTATCCTACATGGCCTCTTTTCTCGTCCTGCTATTCAATTCATCACAGGCAAAGCAAACCGGCTTTTGAACAAAAGAGGTTAAATCGTAATCATTCATTGCATTCTTTTTGTTCTTATGGTGGAATGTTTTATTAGTGAGTGAGGCTGTTGTGTAATTCTCTTGTTACAGTTCAGGCAGGAGCCTTATGCGATGGCATTATTGATGTTTAACCCCTATAAACTTGCAAGTTATGAGAAAAAACGCTAATTTTGCGAATCACAAATGTGCGCTTAGATGCGCTTTACTGATTAATATGCTGAAATTGAAACAGTTAGTATCTAATCTTTATCACTTCGCCTTTGGAGAAGAAGTGCGTACCAACGGTATGGATGCCGATGGTACTATTCGTGTGGCGGCTGGAGATCCTACGTTGAGTGTAACTCCGTTGAAAGGTCTTGAGTTGTTACCTGATAGGGTTCCGTGTGAAAATTCAATGTTGGATATCTCTGGGTATAGATATTCTGAAGAACCCAAAATATTTACTGTTGAAGGCTCTTCCATGTCACCCGAAGATATTTCTAATGGCGATAAATTATTATGCAGAGAAGTAGAAGCTGATGCAATAAAGTTAATTGAACAAGGAAAATTTGCGGTAATTGCAGTTGATAGAAAATACTATGAATATAAAAACAAAGAGTTGAAGTTTGATTATAAGTTGCGTCATACCTTATTTAGAGTTCCTGTAGGAATCTCTATTGAGCAGTTGATAGACTCTTTGAAAAAGATAACTAATAGTATCTTTTTGGAAAAAAACCAAAAGAACTTAAGAAGCAAATATGACGAGGCTATTGAGTTTTATGGTAATGAAAGAGAACTTATGCTGTCAGTTACATATCGAAAAGGAGAATTGCGTTATTCTTTCCATCCGATTGATTTAATAAAGTACGTTGCAGAGTATGTATTAAAGCATAATGGAGAAGAATGGAGAGCCAAAAAACTTGAATAGAAATGTCGGAAATAGAATGTGTCAATCTACTTGCATTCATACAATTTACAATCGCTTTTGATTTTGGACTATACTATCTTGATGATAAACACGCACTGACTAAAATATATCGCAAATACCAGATGGATTTAAGGGCATCGGTACAAGCGATATTGCAACGTGCCGATGAAACTATAAAAGAGAGTCTAAAAAGTGAGGACGAGGAATGTATTTTAAAAAGTGCCTATTTGGATAAGGCTTATCGCCGTTTAAAATATTTGACTGATGGAAATCAACTCAACTTGGAAGGGTGTGGCTTTATCGGTTTATATGCGGGATTGTATGGATTTTTATGTTTGTTTTGCATAGGAATATTTGGTTGTCAGCATGATACAATCATTAAAACTTATATTCTCGTTAGTTCTCAGATAATTTTATTCTTAGAACTGTTAATCTCCGTGTATAATTTTACGCAGGGGGATTGTAAGAAATATAGTAGAAATACATGGGCGAATATAAAACTTATTATATTCATCATTTTATTTGCAGGTGGGATTTCTACTTTTGATTTGGCTTATAGGTGCTTTCCAGAATTTGAACTGCCGTTTATCGTTATAAGCCTGATAGTGTTGCTCTTTCCTCTTCTTCTATTTGTGGGATATATAATAATTTCGCGTATAGTAGTGAAAGCTCTGAAAAGAAAATGTAAGCGTCGCATACAAAAAGTGAAGAAATGCCTGAAAAGCAAAGTCACACCGCAAGATTAGACGTTTGACATCAAATCTGTTTAGGCCGAGCTATCCGCGTAATAGCTCGGCTTGTTTTTTAAATGAGGGAAAGGTTATTTAGGTAGATGATATTTGTCCTTTATATGCTCGGCCACGTGTTCGACTTCCGGGAACAACGTTGATTTATCTATGCCGAGGGCTTCAAGCTGCTTCCTGATCTTCTGCTTCTGCGCTTTATTGATGATGTACACTTTGTAGCTGAAGTTGAGTGACGCAGGTTGGCTTTTATTGCCATTGATACCATAAAGGAAGAATGCCCCGGACTGCCGGATTATGCGAGGATTGTCAAACATCGGTTTTACACAAAAGACTCTCTCGATATCCTTTGAATCAATCACATTCTGAAAATGGGGCTTCTCGTACTTAATTTCATGCAGAAGATATTGGATTTCCTCTTCGGAGTTGAACTTCTTCCTATCCAGTTCTCTCAAATCTTCAATACTGAAATCTATTGGGCGTTTGGCGATATTAGAAACGACACTGACAGCATCGCTATCAAAATATTTAATATCTGACGTTTGAACTTCAAATCGGAACAGTTTGCCGTCAACAGCATCATTCTCGCACGCAAAATACAGAGCTGCCAAAGGATTTGTAGTAATATCCAAGAGGCGTGTCGGCAAGGAGTAATGTACATCTTGACCAACTTTTCAAAAGTAGATGTGCATCCTTTGAAATCAGCCGGACTTTGAGCGATAATATCTCTGAAAATTCTATTTTCATTCTGGATTAAAAGTTCCCCAATATAAAATTAAAACATTACTACTATGTTCTCAAAGGCTAAAGTTACAAAAAAACTATCGTATGGTGGATAAATTTTGCAAGATGTTTATGTTCTCTCTTGAAAATATTTGGTTAAATAAGAGAACAAATACCATATTAAACGTCTGTTTATGTTCCTTGATGAAGTATCCTAAACAGGACACTATCCATTCAGGAATGTTCTCTCAATTGAAGTCGATTGAATTTAAGATGATATAATATGAATATATTCTTTATACTCCAAAGGTATTGGCAAATCAAAAATTAAATCTTTCATTGGATCAACATTCTTTTTCATTTTATAACAAAGATATAACCGTTCATTAAACTCTGCATAAATCCTTGCCCCTGTTAATTCATATTTATTAATTGTTTCCAAATCTGTTTTATCTATTGAAGCAATAATAGTTTTCTCAACATAGTTTCCCGAAGAGATATCTTCTTCTATTAATCTTCCCCCTCCTTGTCCCAATATAAGTACTTTCTTTTCTTCAGGTGTTCCTTCCCAAACTGTAACATATCTACTTCCTATCCCTAAAGGCTTTATTTTGTGTTTAGGCAGTTCATAATTTGTTAATCCTTTGATATTTTGTTTAAAAATATTACTGTTTTTTATAAATTGCCTTGTAACAGTTGTACAAAAGAGAATAGGAGTTTTTTTTAAATCTATCTCTTTCCAATCATTATCAGTATTGAACATATCAAAAATAAGTAATTCAGCTTTACCTACCATCTGTGCTAACACATAGATATTGCTTTTTCTTTTTTCGTCTTTACGTCTGGTTTCTATACTAATAACCTGATTTGCTTTCCATATTATTTTTGTCATATATTTACTGTTTTATTTAATAACACCCTTTTACTTTTAAATATTCATCTGCTGATGCTAAGTATTTTTCTCTATTGGGATTATTTACTCCGACTGGATTTTGTTTATTCGCTACTTTAGTTTTATCTCCTCCTGCCGCTTTTAAATCCGCTTCATAAAGTCTTTGTTCAAGCCCTCTTGCTGTTTGTTTTCCTTTAATTCCTTCACCTGCATAAACATGTTGTGGTGGAACTCCTCCAAAATCATCAAAGTTACCATTGTATCTATACGCTATAATTTGGTCAGGAGTTAACCCAAGATGGGATGGAGCACTTGCATAACCGGTATAAGGCAACCCGTGTTTAATTCCTTGATATGTTACATGAGTTCTTCCAGCTCCTGTTATAATATTATTTAAGCCCAGTAAGTCCATCCATGTATTCACATCTGGTACAAATCCATAGAGAGTCGGATTGTTTCCGGCGAGTCCAATGGGGTCAGAAGAAATATACATCCCCATATCCGGCGAGTAGTACCTGAACCTGTTGTAATACAGCCCCGTTTCCTCATCCTCGTACTGTCCCTGATACCTGAACGGCACGAGCGTCCGGTCCCCATGGCATTCCGCCACCTTGCCGTACACATCCAGCAGCATCTCCCAGA
>OFMV01001207.1_pt1 | contig 20780 bp, 18 predicted proteins | sample 1541881 | NCBI WGS metagenome assembly OFMV01 (sample SAMN04209220, study PRJEB22552) | human gut metagenome | biome: gut; material: feces | host: Homo sapiens | place: USA: Oklahoma
CAATCTTGATGACATCCATCAGCAGCCCAATCCGGTCGGGAGCTAAAACATCCAGACTTGCAACAATTGGAGCAGCCGCAGCCGTTTCCGTCCACTTCGCCTTGTTCCACCTACCAATACGTTCCGGATCGCCGGATTTCAAATCCCGCAGATAATTCGGACAGTCAGCCCGATGAATGGCAAGCCCGTATCCTCTTGTGGTGAAAGTCACAATCTCATCGCCCGGCACTGGATGACAACAGTTTGCACAATGATTCGGCAGGTTGTCGATCTGGTCAACAATGACATAAGAATCATCTTCTTTTTTCTGGACATAAACCGGCATATTCTCTGCGGATAACGGCTTTTCTTCTTCCTGCTTTTTATACAGCTTATCATAGCGGTCTTTGAGTCTTGGAATCAAGTTGGAAACATTGATGCCGCAATATCCCACAGAAGCAAGGAAATCATCCAGTGTTTCGCATTTATAGCGAATCATTTCATCGTGCAGCAGTTCGGTCAGTTTCTCGTCATTCTCCATGCGAATATGATTCCGCCGCAGTTCGTTCTCCAGTGTCTTTCTGCCGGTCTGAATGTTCTCTTCCCGACATTCTTTTTTCAGCCAGGAACGAATTTTAGAACGGGCTTCGGTTGTCTTTACGATGTTCAGCCAATCCCGATTCGGCCCTTTGTTCGGGTCTTTCGAGCATTCAATTTCACAAATCTGTCCAATCTGCAACGGCTGATCTAGCGGCACAAGTTTTCCGTTGACCTTTGCCCCAATCATGCGGTTTCCGACTTCGGTATGAATCCGGTAAGCGAAATCAATCGGTGTAGAACCCTTTGGTAGGAAAATCGGCTTGCCCTTTGGTGTCAGGATTCCAACATCCTGCCGAGCATCGTTTTTCAGATTGCGGACAAATTCTTCCATGTCATCGGAATTCTGCTGTTCTTCAATCAGCTTTCTTGCCCAGTTCGTCCACTGATCCATATTTCCGCTGGTTTCTCCCTGCTTATATTTCCAGTGGGCAACAATTCCATATTCGGCTGCCTGATGCATCGCATGCGTCCGAATCTGTACTTCAAACGGCAGCCCATAGGCATAGACCGTCATGTGAATGGAACGGTAGCCGTTCGGCTTTGGCATGGCAATATAGTCTTTCGTCCGATTCGGCAACGGCTGATAAAGCATCCCGACCACGCTCATGGCAACATAACATTCTTCCACGGTATCCACGATAATCCGAGCCGCATATTTGTCATACACTTCTGAGATTTCATGCATATCTTCTTTGCGAATCGCAGCATATACTTTTCGATAGATGCTATACAGGCTCTTTACTCGTCCCGTCACTTCCGGCGGATTTTTAATGACGGTACTTTTTTCCAATCCTTTCCGCAACTCCTGCTGAATCTTTTCAATAAAGTTTTTTGCGTCTTCATCTTTCAGCTGTAACTCTTTTTCAATCTCATAGCAGCCGCAAGGGTCAAGAAACATAATCGCACGGTCGGAAAGCTCTTCTTTGATTTTCCAGATGCCCAACTGGTCTGCCATCGGTGCATAGACATTGAGAGTTTCCTTGGAAATTCGGCTTCGCTTTTCCGGCGGTAAAAAGTGCAGCGTCCGCATATTGTGCAGGCGGTCTGCCAGCTTGATGATAATGATTCGGATATCTTTCGACATCGCAAACAGCATTTTCCGAACGCTTTCCATCTGCTGTTCTTCCTTGTTCAGAACCATCTGCTTCATCTGAACCAGCTTTGTCACACCGTCTACCAGCTGGGCAATATTCTGTCCAAACAGCTTGCAGATGTCATCCAGTGTATGTCCCGTATCTTCTACAACATCATGCAGCAATCCGGCACAGACACATTCGGTGTCCATTCCCAGAGATACCAGAATCCAGGCGACTGAAAGCGGATGTACGATATATGGTTCTCCGGAAGAACGCTTCTGGTCACCGTGTGCCTGAAACGCAAACTCATAAGCCGATACAATAATGGGCAAATCATAGTTGCGGTTCGTCCGTACGATGTATTTACTTAAATCCGAAATCGTAACGTTGTCCGGAATTCCCTGTAAAACACTTTGATCATTTATCATAAGAAACCCTCCCCGTTTTTTCCTGTATCTCTGCGAGAATCGCAGACTGTTCCAGCTGCACCGTTCCTGTAACTGGCAGCCGCTGAACTGTTTCCTTCCAAACATCCATTTGTATCAGCTTTAATTCTGCGAAAATATCCAGAATCAGCCGCAGCTTTCCATAGTTATACTGCGGTTGCAGCTGAATAAATAACGTATCCATTGCCAATGGTGTTTCCGGCAAATGCCGATAAACCTGCACCAACTCCGAGCGTGTCGGGGTCATCGCTGCATAATAAGCATCCGGCAATGGCTCTTTCCGGCAAACCGTTTCGTATGCCTCACGGGCTGCAAAATACTTTGCCTGTGAAATGCCACTTCTGCGGTAATCTTTTACAATTAACGAGAGTTGCGGTCTGCCCTGAAACGTCTTGCACTCTGCCGTTACCAGAAAATCACACATGCTTTGCAGCGGTAAGCCTACGGCATCCGGTGCAACCCGAAACAACAGCACATCCAAATACAGACTGCCATACCGCAGCTTTAACTTGCTGTGCAGACCGCCGGAGAGCGGCTGAATTGCTTCTAATACAGCGTGACAAATCGCAAAAACCGGAGCTGGATTGCCCTCGCCGTATGGTTCTAAAACTGAAAGGCTTGCAATATTCTCTATGGTAAGCTCCTGCGGCAACAGCAACCGATCTGCCTGCAAGGTCATCTGCGGCATATGCGGAAACTGCTCTGCTGCATACTGCTGTACGGCTGCGAAAAACGCCGGAATTTCTGCAGCGGAAAGCGAAAATCCGCCTGCTCCCGGATGTCCACCATATTTTGTCAGGTGGCTGCGGCAAGCATCCAGACACGCAAACACGGAAAAATCACCGAATGACCGTGCCGAACCTCTCGCCTGTTCGCCCTCAATCGTAAGAACCATGACCGGTTTCCCGAACTGCTCCTCTAATCGAGCCGCTACAATTCCAATCACACCATGATGCCAATCGTTTCCGCTGAACAATAATACTCGCTGCTGTACCAATTCCGGATGAACTTGAATCTGTTCCTGAATCTCCTGCAAAATGTCAGCTTCGGCTTCCTTTCGCTGTCGGTTGCACTGCTCCAGCTGCTTCGCAAGCGGCATGGCTTCTTCCATCGTTTCCGCCAGCAGCAACGATACTGCCAGCTTCGGCGAACCAAATCGCCCAGCTGCATTGATGCGTGGGGCAAGCGTAAAGGCAAGATTGGTTGCCGTCAGCGTCTTTCCCTGCATCCCAGTCAGTTCCAGCAGTGCCAGCAAGCCCGGGCGTTCCGTATTGGCGAGCAACCGCAACCCTTGCTGTACCAAAAAGCGATTTTCTCCCGTCAGAGAAACCACATCCGCAACCGTTGCAATCGCTGCCAAATCGCCGAACTGCTCTAACGCAAAAGTCATATCGCCGCCGTCCATCGCTGCAACGAGTTTCAATGCCAGTCCTGCCCCACAGAATAGCGAGAACGGGGACGGGCAGTCCACACGATGCGGGTCTACTACGGCAACTGCTGCTGGCAGTGTACTGTAGGGCTGGTGGTGGTCAGTAATCACCAACCGCATGCCCTGTTCTGCAATCCAGTCGGCTTCCTCTAACGCTGCGATTCCGTTATCCACTGTGACAATCAGCGAAACACCCTGTGCTTTCAGTGTTTCCAGTGCGTTCAGATTCATACCATATCCTTCCGACCGCTCCGGAATATAATAAACCACATCTGCACCCAGTTCCATGAGATAAGAATAGAGAATGACGGTCGCCATCACGCCGTCACAGTCATAATCTCCATAGACACAAATTTTTTCACCGCTGTCAATCGCTGCATTTAAACAATCGGCTGCCGCCTGCATATCCCGTATCAAGAACGGGTCAGAGAGTGCCGGACAGGAAAACTGCGATGCCGTTTCCTCAATCGTTCGATAACCTCGTACCGTCAACAATTCTGCACAAAAAAGCGAAAGGTCACTGTTCGCCTGTATGTTCTTTGCAGCCGCTTCATCCGGCTGCTGAATCTGCCACTTCTTCATCTCCACACTCCCTTATTTTTTTCTTATTATACAAGAAAACCCGAAAAAAAGCAATATGCTGTAAGGAAATTACATCAACTATCACAAATGCAGGTCTGTTTTTTTGTATGCTATGCCATCCATTTCCAGAAATTGTTTCACTGCTGCAAACGATTGCAACGATTCTGCGGACAACGGTCTGTCGTGCAACATTTCCCAAGAATTTGCTGTTTTTCCGCTGGGAAAAATGCTTGACAAACCACTTCTTTTTTGTTATGATGGTGATGTACATGCATGATTTCATTGAACATTTCAATAGATAGGAGGTTTCGCTATGCACACACAACAGGATTCAGATGCTGCTTTGCAGAACAATCTAACCATTTCCGAAAAATCTGTGGTTCCCTATACGCATAGCAGCGGATACGCCATTGCATCTTTAATTCTAGGCATTATTTCCTCTGCCCTTGCCTGCGTTCCGATTCTCTCCACGATTTGCAGCATTCTTGGGATTGTTTTTGTCATCAAAGTACGGAAACGGGAAAAAGTTTTCCACAATGGTCTGGTCACTGCCGGACTGATTCTCTGTATCTGCGGTTTTGTATTATCGCTGTTATTCTTGGCTTATTGGATTTGGTATCTGTTTGTGTTCCTCTGTACCGTGGAAACACAACCCCATCATGAAGCACCGCCGCCGATGCCAAAATATCATGGACATCCGGCAAAATTTCTTTTGTCTTTCTATTTCCAAAGATAATCCGATCATATTCAGCAGCTTGTAGAAAAACAAGTTGCTGTTTTTCTGTTCATTCCATCCATCATGCATCTTGTGACACGCTTTTCATAAAATATTCTTATTTGAAAATGTGCCGTTTCACCGAATCACCATTTTGAAACAATTCTGTTTCAATTCGTTACTAATTGTCCACATTCAGCATGTTGACAAAAAAGAAACTCTATGATAGAATAATTATGGAACATTTATACAATATTTGAGAAAAGGAGGATGGAAATGAAACAAAAAATAACAGCGGTTCGTACAATCTTGCTGCGGGGTTTTGCTTGTATCTTATCAACAGTTTTTGGAATTTCGTTTTTATTAAATGGCAGTACTTTTTCTGCATCTGCAGCAGAATTGGGGGACGTTGATGGAGATGGTTCGGTTACAATACAAGATGCGTGCTGGATTTTGGAAACCTATGCAAAAATCTCTGCCGGTATCCCCACGGAGGTTTCAAGTGACTTGAAAGTCACGGCAGATGTCGATGAAGATGGTGTTATCTCCGTACAGGATGCTGTTATGGTGCTGCAATATTACGCCAAACAGGCAGCCGGCATTACGGTTAGCTGGGAGATTTTAAGAATGTCCGCAGCAGAGCAACTTGCATGGGATCGTTCTCAAAAGGTTTTAGAATTGGTTAATGAAAACCGAGTAGAAAATGGACTGGCTGAACTTTCTTTCAATAAAGAATTGTATCAGGCTGCTTCTATCCGAGCAGAAGAACTTGCAACATCGTTTTCTCACTCTCGACCAAATGGAAAATCTGCTTTTTCCGTTTTGGACGACTTAGAAATTTTCTATATGTGTGCTGGTGAAAATATTGCTGCTGGGTTTAATACCCCAAAAACGGCAATAACTGCCTGGATGCATTCTCCGGGACATCGTGCAAATATTTTGGGTACAGATTATACCAGTGCAGCTGTTGGCGTTTATGTTTCTTCTGATGAAACTTGTTACTGGTGTTTGATGCTCATCGGTGATTGATGAAAATTGAATCGGTTCACCCCCTCTGGAATTCCTGCATAGTATAACGGTAGGAATACACAGAGGGGGATTTTTTATGCCAACGATTAGCTTATGCATGATTGTACGAGATGAAGCAGCTGTTTTAGAACGCTGTTTGCAGTCTGTTGCCCATCTGGTCGATGAAATCATCATTGTAGATACTGGCTCTGTCGATGAAACAAAGACGATCGCAGCCGCTTTTACACCACACCTCTATGAGTTCCCGTGGCAAGATGATTTTTCCGCTGCCCGAAACTTTGCATTCTCTAAGGGCACGGGGGACTATCTATTCTGGATGGATGCAGATGATGTATTGCCTCCGGAAAGTCAACAGCAATTTTTAGAGCGAAAACCATACTTTCAAGCAGATATGATTGTAATGCCCTACTATGCAGCGTTGGACGGACAAAATCAACCGCTCTTTACCTTTGAACGAGAACGCCTGATGCGGCGAACCGCAAACTATCAATGGGAAGGGGCGGTGCACGAAGTCATTCCGATTCGGGGAACAGTTCAGCGAGAAGAAATTCCCATCTGGCACAAAAAACAAAAGCCACGGGATGCAGACCGAAACTTGCAAATCTATCAAAAGCAAATTGCTGCTGGCATTCCGTTTTCTCCACGGGAACAATATTACTATGCACGGGAGTTAATGGAACACGCTGCCTATCAGGCTGCCATCTCGGCATTCTCTAAGTTTTTAGCGGATGGCGGTGGCTGGTCGGTAGACTGTGCAACCGCCTGTCTATGTCGAGCGGATTGTTACCAGCAACTTCAGCAGCCGGAAGCTGCCCTGCAAAGTGTATTCCAAAGTTTTCAGTATGCCACGCCACGGGCAGATGCTTGTTATCGAATCGGACAATATCTGTCTGCCCATCAACAATTAGAATCAGCGGTATTCTGGTTTCAGCTGGCATTGGAATGCGGAAAACGTCCGCAAGTGGGATTTTGCCAGCCGATTTATCTGGAAGAACTGCCGCTGACTGCCCTCTGCCAGTGCCTGTTGGCGTTGGGGAAAACAGAGGAAGCTAAACCTTATCTCAAAAAGAAAGAATTGTTAGAAAAACAAAAAGGGGGAACACTTTATGGCATGTTATGATTCTAAAAATCCGAACTGTGGCTGCTGTCCACCGCCGCCGCCAATGCCAACGTGTTGTTTTCAAGGGCCGCCGGGTGTAACGGGAGCGGTTGGTGCAACGGGTGCGACAGGGGCAACTGGTGCAACTGGTATGGCTGCCACTGTTCAAGTCGGCTCGACTACCACGGGTGCACCGGGAACAAATGCGAGCGTTACCAATACTGGAACGGAAAGCAATGCGGTGTTGAACTTCGTCATTCCTGCCGGGGCAACGGGAGCAAATGGTGCAGATGGCACGGCTGCCACTGTTCAAGTTGGCACAACCACTACAGGTGCACCGGGAACAAATGCGAGCGTTACCAACACCGGAACGGAAAGCAACGCTGTGTTGAACTTCGTCATTCCTGCCGGAGCAACGGGAGCGAATGGAGCGGATGGGGCAAATGGTGCGGATGGCACGGCTGCCACTATTCAAGTTGGAACGACTACCACAGGTGCACCGGGAACAAATGCGAGCGTTACCAACACCGGAACGGAAAATAACGCTGTGTTGAACTTCGTCATTCCTGCTGGGGCAAATGGTGCAGATGGTGCGGACGGCACTGCTGCCACTGTTCAAGTTGGAACAACTACCACAGGTGCACCGGGGACGAGTGCAAGTGTCACCAACACCGGAACGGAAAGCAACGCCATGTTGAACTTCGTCATTCCTGCCGGGGCAACGGGAGCAAACGGTGCAACTGGTGCGGATGGTACTGCTGCCACTATTCAAGTTGGAACGACTACCACAGATGCACCGGGAACAGATGCAAGCGTTACGAATACCGGAACGGAAAGCAATGCGGTGCTAAACTTCGTCATTCCTGCTGGGGCAAATGGTGCAGATGGTGCGGACGGTACTGCTGCCACTGTTCAAGTTGGAACAACTACCACAGGTGCACCGGGAACAGAAGCCAGTGTTACCAACACCGGAACGGAAAGCAATGCTGTGTTGAACTTTGTCATTCCTGCCGGTGCAACGGGGGCTTCTGCTGCTGAATCAAGACCAAGTGTTCTGGCGGTACAAGATACCACAGAGCAGGCATTGACTGAAAATACACCCGTTTCCTTTGCGGTTAATCTGCTTCAATCTGGAACAGATTTGACACATGCTGCTGGCAGCAATCAAATTACAGTGGAAACTCCCGGCATTTATCAGGCTGCTTTTACAGCGGAAGTTTCTCCAACCGGAACTGCTACCCTGCCGTTGACAATTTCCCTTTCTCTTGAACAGGGAACAACCATTCTTGAAACAAGCAGCACCACTATGACGACCGCAGAACAGAGCAATACACTTGCGTGGAACATTCCATTTACCGTAACCGCTGCACCTGAAATCCTCCAAATTCTTTCAGATGGAACGGATGTCATCTTAAATCGTGCAACACTCACCATCAATAAAATCGGAACGGTTTAAGAAAATATTATCTGCAAATGAAAATCACCGCACAGCGTTTGTTGTGCGGTGATTGCTTATAGATTAACTTGCAGCGTGTTCCAGCAAAAATGCTTTCAAATCCGAAACCGTATCTGCCAGATAGACCGATGGATATGATTCCAGTTCCCCAACTGGTGCATATCCATAATGAACACCAATAAACGGCAGTCCGCAGGCAGATGCACCCTCTGCATCAAATTTGCGGTCGCCAATCATCACGACTTGTTCTTTCTGTGCTTCTGGAATGTGCAATTGTTGCATAGCTCGTTGCATCAGATACGCTTTGGATGCATCGGAATGTTCCATGGAACTGCCTATAACTGCATCAAAATATGGCGTCAGTTCAAAAAATGCAACAATCTTTTTCGCATAAAATTCCGGCTTCGCCGTTGCCATGGCAATTTGATAACCTGCTGCTTTCAACGCTTTCAGACAATCTGTAATCCCTGGATAGAGCCGATTCTCTTTCCAGCCAACTGTTCCATAGCGTTCCCGATATTTCTCAACAGCAAAGGAAACCATTGGTTCTTGCATCTGATAAAACGTAGCAAATGAATATGCCAACGGCGGGCCAATAAACCGAATCAATTTTTGTGGGTCGGATTCTTCTATGCCGCAGGCTTTCAAGGCATATTGCGTGCAGCGGAAAATCCCCTCTTGAGAATCTGTCAATGTTCCATCCAAATCCCACAAAACAGCACGATAAGACAAACTTGTTTCAGCTCCTTTCCATTGTACCGCAACCGATACAATGTGGATTTTTGGGAAAAGAAACCGTTCTGGTTTTCATCGTTGCAAAGTCAAAACTCAACAGTCTGCCAGTCAACAGTTCTCCAATATGGGTCAGGTAGCGAATCGCCTCCAGTGCTTGCAAGTTGCCAATGACACCGGCAACCGCTCCCAAAACACCCACTTCTTTACAAGTCGGAACAGCACCTTCTTCCGGCGGTGCTTCAAAAAGGCAGCGATAACACGGACACGTTTCCTCGGGCACATAGGTGAAAATCTGCCCCTGATAGGCAAGAATTCCACCGTGAACATAGGCAACTCGTTCTGCAACGCAAACATCATTGATGAGAAACTTGGTCGGCAAATGGTCGGTACAGTCTAGAACAATATCATATTGCCGGACAAGCTCCGGCAGGTTGTCTGCGTCTGCCATCACCGGATAGGTCTGTATGGTCACGCTGGAGTTGCAGCGGTGCAGGGCATTGGCTGCACAGGTCACTTTCGGCATGCCAATTTCAGAATCGGTATAAAGAATCTGCCGGTGCAGGTTCAACAGGCTGACCGTATCGCCGTCCATCAGCCCAATTGTTCCTACACCGGCAGCAGCCAGATAGAGGGCTGCCGGACAGCCCAGTCCGCCCACACCAATGAGCAGTACACGGGCTGCCTGCAAAGCAGCCTGTCCAGCTTCCCCGAAACCAGATAATGTCATTTGCCGAAGATACCGCTGCGAATCAATTGGTTGCAGCATCTCAAAAAATCCTTTCTGTTCGGAAATATTATTTTGTTTTTGCGTTTTTGATTTGTTCCGCATCAATAGAAAGTGGCTACTTCCTGCTCCGGCTTGGAAGTCACTGCAATTTCCTTGACAGTCAGCACAGGACCTTTTCCACGATACAGCTTATGCCGGGTCACATGAATCGAAGCTGTAACATTCACCCACTGGCGATTGCTCAGGGCAAATGCATTGCTCCACTCTGCAACTACACACTGATAAGTGATATCCTCCACGCAGCAGGTCATAACATGACGGCCAACGGCAAATGTTCCCTTCGGGAATTTCTTGTCTACTGCAACGATTCCACGGAACTTGACGGTTTTGCCCTCATATTTGTTCATGTCTTCCATCAAATCCCGATACCAGATTGCATAGTCCCGGTCATCAATCTGAATCACTGGTGCATTGATGTCAAACGGCAACGGGTCTTCGATTTGGTCATATTCTACTTTACCATCGGTATATTCATAGGCAATATCCGTTCTCCGGCTAACTGCCCGAACAATCTTATGAAATTCCATCTTGTCCATGTCCTTGGTAAAGCGGTTGAATACGACTAGTTCACAAGTGTTCAGCTTATCCACAACCAAACTCCGCATATTGGCGTTGTAGTTCATAAAGGTTGTAGCATCGACAAAGCACATCTCCTGATACACCGTCCAGTTGTCCGGAATGTGTTCAAACAAGAACTTCAGCTGCCACATTCCGTTGTATTCCAGAACGACCCGTTCTGCCTGATGTTTTTCCAGCAGTTCGGTCAGGTGTTCCGGATTCAGTTCAGATTCGTCTTCAATGACTTCCTGATAAACATTCTTTGCCGGATAGGTGGAAATATCATATTCTTCTTCGCCCTCTTCGCAGAGCAGCAGCAATGTGCGTTCGCCCTTATTGAACCGAGGGTCTTCCATGGTTTCCTGAATGAATTTGGTCTTGCCGCCCTCCAGAAAACCAGTAAACAGGTAAACCGGAACATCTTCCGGCTGTTTTCTTGCTGGCATGTATGTGCCTCCTTTGCTTAGCAGGTGCGGAACAGTGCAGCCAGTGCATCTTCCTGAATGTGAGAACCAATGACGCAGAGTCTGCCGGTGGTGGAAGCACTGCCTGTCCGAACGTCCGGTGTACCCGGTACATAGTCAAAGTGAATCCACTTGCCATCTGCTCCGGCAACAATGCCCTTTGCACGCAGAATCATACCATACTTTTCTGCATCTTCGAGCTGTTCCAGTGCCGTCTGAATTTCTTCTGCGGTATACGTCTTTGCCGTTTCCATGCCCCAGCTGGTGAATACTTCATCTGCATGGTGGTGATGGTGATGTTCGTGATCGTGATCATGGTCATGACAACCGCAAGTGCAGGATTCGCCGTGATCATGGTCGTGGTCATGATGGTGGTGCTCGTGTTCGTCATGATCGTGGTCGTGATCATGATGATGGCAGCCACAGGATTCATCATGGTCGTGGTCATCATGGTCATGATGGTGGTGTTCGTGTTCATGGTCATGCTCATGTTCGTGCTCGGTTTCTTCGAGCAGGTTCTTCAGAGCAGAATCCAGAGTTTCGGTCTGATTCATTGCAGCCAGCAGCTGTTCTCCGCTCAGCTGTTCCCAGTCTGTTGTTACGATGGGAGCAGTGGTGTTCAAGGCACGCAAACGCTGTACGCAGTCTTCCAGCTTGGATTCTGCCAGACCAGCAGTATGGCTCAGAATCAGGCAGCTTGCATGTTCAATCTGATTGTTGAAGAATTCGCCGAAGTTCTTCTGATACATCTTGCACTTCTTTGCATCGACAACCGTTGTGAAGCTTTCCAGATGAATTTCTGCATTGTGCAGATTCTGCACTGCACGGATGACATCGCTCAGCTTGCCAACGCCAGACGGTTCAATCAGAATCCGGTCTGGATGATACTGATCCAGTACCTTTTGCAGAGCATTGCCGAAATCACCAACCAAACTGCAGCAAATGCAGCCAGAGTTCATTTCTGTGATATTCACGCCAGCATCCTGCAAGAAACCGCCGTCAATTCCGATTTCGCCAAATTCATTTTCAATTAAAACCAGCTGTTCGCCAGCGTATGCTTCAGCAATCAGCTTCTTGATGAGTGTGGTTTTACCAGCACCGAGAAAACCAGAAAAAATATCTACTTTTGTCATACTTACAATCTTCTTTCTCAGAAATTTATGGTTCCCCATAGTTGTTTTTAGTATATCACAAAATGTGGAAAGATGCAAGCGGAATCCATTCTGTTTTTGTGAATGCTTTATGACAGAGCCGCCCCAGACAGCGGCAAGGCTTTCTGCTGCACAATCTGTTCAATGACCTCTCGAAAGATGGGGGCTGCTGCATCGTTGCCATATCCGCCGTCCTCCGCCAATACGGTCACCACATAGCGTGGTTTGGATGCAGGGAAAAAGCCTGTAATCCAGCCGTGGCAGTATTCCACCCCGTTTTCATCATATCGCCCTGTCTGTGCTGTGGAGGTTTTTGCTCCAACGGTAATCCCATCCGGAACACCCTGAAACGTATCGCTGCCGTAAGCAGCTGCAATCATCAATTCCTGTAAAGCGGTTGCAGTATTCGGGGACAATGCCGGAGTCGCAGTTGTTTCTGTTTCCGTCACAAGGGAAACACCATCTTTCGTAATGCCACGAATCAGACGAGGCTGCGGCAATGTTCCGCCGTTGGCAATCGCACACGTCATGCGAGCAACCTGCAACGGCGATGCGGTCAACATGCCCTGCCCAAAACAAAAGTTTGCTTTTTCGGCGGAGATTTTCAAGTCCTGTAAAGTGGGCAGGATGCCACCATCCGCAGATATGCTATCTGTCAGGGGAATTTCTGTCCCGTATCCGAGTTTTTCTGCTGTCTGAAACAGGGTTGCTGCGGATAGTTTTTGGCTGAGGGCGATGAAATAGGGGTTACAGGAATGAATCATCGCTGCCTGCAAATCCTGCTTTCCGTGCCCGTTGCGGTCGTGGCAGTGAAATACTTGGTCGTAGATGGAAATGCTGCCTGTACAGGTATACGAAAACTGGCTGAGGTTTTGCGACAGGGCACACGCTGCCGGCACTAACTTGAAAATCGAACCGACTGGATAGGCATATAAGGCACGATTGATGAGCGGACTATCTGGCGACTCCAACGCTTCTCCCAGTGTTGAAACTGTATAGGACGGGAAACTGCACAGGGCAAGAATCTCCCCGTTCTGTGCATCCAAAACCACAATACAGCCTTTCTCCAAACCACAGGATTTTCCAACCGTTTCACAAATCTGCTGCACCTCTTTGTGCAGTGTTGTCACGACACCCAGTGAAATGCTTTGTCCGGTATGGATGAGCGTTTGTTCGCCAGCAAGGACACCGCCGCTGCCGTTCACGGTAAATGTAACCGATGACTGCGAAGAAACGCTGTGCAGCAGGGCGTCATAATCCGCCTCTAAGCCTGTGACGCCCTCCCCATCTCGGGTATAGCCAATCAAGTGTTGGGCAAGCTGTGGCTCTGTTGTTCGGATTGGAACAGAAAAAATCTGAATATCTGCACAGTCCACATGGTTCGTAGTCACGACACAGGAAAACGGCGTGCCGTATTGCAGATTTTCATAAAAAGCTTCTTTGTCCTGCACATAGGGCAAAATTGCAGTGACTGCTTCTGTCGTTGGATTGATGACCGCAATTTGCTGCACTGTATCATTCACCAGCTTCTGAAAGTTGGCATCGTACAGGTTGGCATAAGTGGTCGGGGTGCGGATGGTATACGTGCCCTGCTGACGGGCAGTTTCCTGATAGTTGGGTACACTGATGAGATAGGCAAGCCGAACCGCAATGGCTGCTGCCAGCATCAGCATCGTTAAGCATAGCATGGTAATCCGGCGGCGAATGGACTGCATACAAAATCAACCTCCCTGCATGATAAGAAATAAATATCCTATTTCTACTATGCCCCATCGCTGCCCACTTTAAACAAAAACAAACAGCTCAGTCTTTCCACGACCGAGCTGTTTGCTGACGAAAAGTGATATGGATCCGTTTTCCGTTTATTCCGCAATTACAGCATCCTCTGCTGTGTATTCCTCAAGAGAGTGCTCCTGAACCTGAATACATACAAAACTGATTGCAGAATCATCCCCTGCAAAGAACTGTCTTTTTGCTGCCGGAGCAACTCTGACAAAATCTCCTGCGTGCAATTCAACCGTTTTCCCATCAATGATAGCCTTTCCCTGACCAGAAAGAATGATGTAGATTTCTTCATTCTTTTTGTGCGAATGAACAAACGGAACGCCAGCCCCTGCCGGAAGATTGTTCACGCTGATTTCAGCACCTGTCAGAGAAAGTTTGTCGTGAAGTTCTGTTCTTGCATCCTGTGCAACATGTACCTTTGTAAAATTACGCATTATCGTTACCTCCAAAAATTTTAATGTTGTAACCTGTTTGATTACAACTACATTCTAGCACGTTCTCGTTGTAATGTCAAGAGTTACAACGAGATTTTGTATGGTTGCACAATTTCTCACTTATTTTATTGTAACAGTTGACATTACAACTAAATTGTGATACAATAAGAATATCCATTACACAGGAGGCTCTTGTATGCAATTTTCATCTCGATTGACCATCGCAACCCATATTTTATTATGTATAGAGATTTTTAAAGACGACTATAAGGTTACTTCCAACTTCCTTGCCGGAAGTATCAACGTGAATCCTGTCATTGTCAGAAACATATTAGGATTGCTCTCATCGGCTGGAATTGTGGAAATCAAAGCAGGCGTTGGCGGTGCATCATTGGCAAAATCTCCGGATGAAATCACCATGCTGGATGTATTTAAAGCAGTCGAAAAAGAAGAAGCTCTTTTTCATTTTCATGAAAACCCAAATACAAACTGTCCGGTAGGCAGAAACGTTCACGCTGTATTGGACAGCAAACTGGATAATATCCAAACGGCAATGGAAAATGAACTTGCTAAAATCACGTTAAGTCAATTGGTCAAGGAAACAAAAGAAAAAATGTAATCATAGGAAAAAACACTTGCTCCGGCAGGTGCTTTTTTATGCCATCTTGCAAAAGGTAAAGCCATAACAGCGAGATTCGCAATAGAGCGTGTATAAACAAAGCAGCCTGCACAATTTGTACAGACTGCTTTTCGTTCCAATATCGAATTTTGTTTTTCTGTTTGCAAGTACTGGTTATGCAATCACAATGACTGGATAGCCAATTTCTACCGTGTCATACATCTCTGCTGCTACATCCAACGGCAAGTTGACGCAGCCGTGAGAACCATTCGTCTTATAAATTTCTCCGCCATAAGCACTTCTCAACAAATCATGGAAACCGATGTCAATTTCGGTGAAATAAATCCAGTAATCTACTGGCTGTTCGTAACCATACGCTTCCATCGTCCCCAGAATCCGGTTGCGATCCATCGACCAGACTTTATAAACACCTGGCGGTGTTTCTCTGGAGGGGTCGTTTGCCATACCGGTTACACAGTCAGACTCAATCACCAGTTCGCCATCTTTATAGACAAACACTTTCTGATTCGTAATGTCTACTTCTGCGTAAGAATCGCCGATGTCATCTGTTGCCCGACAATATCCGGTTCGTGCATATTCCGGTTCTACAGTCACGCTTTCGCCGTTCTGAATATATTCAACCAGCTTATCAACAGTTGCTTCTACATCCGTCAGCCAGCCGTAAATTCCATACTGTCCGCCTGGAATCTCTAACGTACCCTGTAAGGTGGAGTGGAATGTCCGCATATAGTCTGAACCATAGGTGTCATACTTCACCAGATTTTCATTTACCCAATTGGTGACGGCATCCCGATCCACTTCCACAGAATCATCCTCTTCATTGACGGTAATCCATTCGGAAATCGTGTCTGGTTCTAGAACTTCCTGCCAGTCATCAAAATCATAAGTAATGGTCAAATCTGAAAAACGGTTATATTCTGCAAGTTTGTCCTGCAAATCCTCCGAGGTGATTTCCGGCTGTAAGTAACAGTTGGCATCCGTCAGCGAAATGGTATTGTTGCCATCTTTCATCTGTTCCAGCGTATACGCTGAGAGGGTATCCGTATCCACCATATCGCCCTCTTCTTCCGGTACGATCTGATAGGTATCATCATCACCCTTTTCAATTTTTGCATCCGTTGGTGCAACCGTTCCCCAAGTATAATTCTTGATTAAATCAGCAAGTTCTTCTTCTGAATAAGTATTGACAACCGAAACGGTCAAGTCAGTTGGATGGAAATAACTTGTAAACCATGCACCGTGTCCGCTCTGAGCAGCATTCGTCAAAACCGTATTGCTGGAGAGTGAAACGGTTGAACCGAACTGGTCGCCGGAAAACGGTACTTCTTCCCCATCTTTCTTGACAAAAGTAATACCCTTTGCATTCGCCTGACTAAGAACGCTTTGTTCTGCTTCCGCTGCCGTCATTCCGCTTACATCAATGCCATTCACACGGGTATTTGGAAGGATACGATCTTGATAGGAGAAAAATCCAACCAAATAGACTGCCAGCAATGCAACAATGACAAGTAAGCTTACCAACAGAGCAATCTTCTTGCCGTTTCCGCTTTTTACCGCTTCTTCTGCTGACTCTGGCTTTGGTCGAGGCATCCGCTTGACTGGTTGCGGACGATTCTCCGTTTCATTCATATCATATCCATCCGAACCCATATCCGCATCCATGTCCACTGTATCATGGTTCAGGTGTTCTGCCGGAAATGTTCTTCTGCGAGGCGGTTTTCTGGTTTCGGTCTGTTCCGATCCGGATTCTGCTTCAGCCTCTGTATAAGGTCTTGGCGGCCGTTTCCGAGTTGTCCCTTGCCCATTCTGCAACGCTGCCTGCATTCGCTGTTGCAGCTGTTCTCTGGAAAGGGCATTGGCTGGCGGATGGCTGCCGTAAGACGAATTCTTTTTCTTCTGTGTTTCGTTCAATTGCAATCGTTCCCTTCTTGTTTTTTCATATTTTTGTGAAAATGTACGATTTATTATGTCTTTCGTACAAATTCTGACAAGAAAATCATTGTTTTTATTATATCCGTTTCCAGATTGGTTGTCAACTATTTTCTTTTAATATTTTCAGGAACGAACAGGGTTTTAAGAATTGTGAATAAATTGGTTACGATTTACATCATAATGATATTGCACCGTCTGCATGATTGCTTCTAAAGCAGCCTGGTCTTCTTCCAAATCATCACACAGGGCTGCAAGGGAAGCGTATTTGTCCCGCAACTGGGTGTTCAAATAACTCAATAAAATGTAAGGGTCTTTCGGTAATGCCATTTAAAAAAATCCTTCTTTCTGTTGATTTTGATGTTTACTTTTTGTTTGCCTGTTCCAGTATTTTCTTCCGGTAGAGGGCAGCCGCCTGCTCCTGCTTATTTGTTCCGAATTCATAATAGACTGCATCTCGGATTTCATCCGGCAAATACTGCTGCGGAACATAATGGTTCGGGTAATCGTGCGGGTATAAATAATGCTGTCCCTTTACGGCTGCCCCTGCTCCATCAAAATGACAGTTCTGCAAGTGCCGTGGAAAATCCAGTGCCCCATGTTTTTCTACGTCCTCCATTGCCCGATGCATGGCAAGATACGCACTATTCGACTTCGGAGCAGTCGCCAGCAATACCACCGCCTCCGCCAGCGGAATTTGTGCCTCCGGCAAGCCCAACTGCAAGGCACTATCCACGCACGCTTTTGTAATCACAATCGCCTGCGGATAGGCAAGCCCGATATCTTCCGAGGCAATCACCAACAGCCGCCGACAAATCGAAAGCAAATCTCCTGCTGCCAGCAATCGGGCTGCATAGTGCAATGCTGCATTTTCATCCGAACCACGAATGGACTTTTGTAGAGCGGATAATAAATCATAGTGCTGGTCATTCTCTCGGTCATATCGCATATTGCTGCGTTGGGTCAATTCCTGTGCCAGTTCCAGCGATACAGATAGACCGGATTCTGTCTTTTCTGCTGACAGCACACAGAGTTCTACCGTATTCATCGCCTTGCGGACATCACCGCCGCATCCGCCGGCAATATGTGCACAAACACCTTCTGCAATTGTAATCGGTACAGGGAAATTTTTCTGCACCTTGGAAAATGCCCGTTCTACTGCTTTTTGCAGTTCCTCCGGCGGAACGGCTTTGAATTCAAAAACCGTTGACCGACTAATCAATGCATTGTAAACCGCAAAATAGGGGTTTTCTGTGGTCGATGCAATGAGTGTAATATCCCCGCTTTCGATATATTCCAGTAGGCTTTGCTGCTGTTTCTTGTTGAGATACTGAATCTCATCCAGATACAGCAAAATGCCATGCATACCGGAAAGCGTTCCGACTTCCGCAGCAACTTCCCGTAAATCTGCTGTAGAAGCAGTCGTTCCATTTAATTTGTGCAGCGACATCGAGGTGCTGTTGGCAATCATACGGGCAACTGTGGTTTTTCCAACGCCGGAAGGTCCATAAAAAATCATATTCGGAATCTTTCCGCTCTCAATAATCCGGCGGAGCGGTCGGTTTGGTGCAAGCAAATGCTGCTGCCCGACCACTTCCTCCAGACAAGTCGGGCGAATCTGTTCGGCTAAAGGCTGCATGGTATTCCCTCCTCTCTCAGTTGGTTTTTCACTTGGTTTCTGCTTCTGTTTCCATGAAGATTTCCGAAACTGCAAACAAAACCGCTTTTCCTGCAATTTGAATCCGATTTCCACACTGCTTTGCATACAAAACACCAGAACGGCGAGATGCTTGCAGAGCAGTTAAAGAGGATTTCCCCAGCTTCTCACACCAATACGGAACAATCATACAATGTGTCGAACCTGTCACCGGGTCTTCTGGAACGCCCATCTTTGGAGCAAATACACGGGAAATACAGTCATATTCTGTATCCCGTGCTGTAACAGCAATACAAACGCCGTCTAATTGGCTCAGCTTTGCAAAATCTGGCTGCAAGTCTCGCACTGCATCTGCATTTTCCAACACCAGCAGCAAATCTCGATCCAGATAGGCTTCCAGTGGTTTTACGCCAATTGCCTGCTCCATCTCTGCGGTCACAGCAACTGGATGACAAGTATATGCCGGAAAATTCATCTCATAGCAATCTGCTCGCTTTTGAACGGTGATGTTCCCTGACTGCGTTGAAAAGGAAAGGGTTGTTGCCTGCTGGGGAACAAACCGAAACAATACATATGCTGCTGCAAGAGTTGCGTGTCCACAGAAGTCAATTTCTCCATTTGGTGTAAACCAACGCAGTTGATAACCATCTTGTTCCGGTACAATGAAAGCCGTTTCTGAAAGATTGTTCTCCATGGCAAGATTCTGCATCTGCTGTTCCGGCAGCCAGTGTTCCAACACACAAACAGCTGCTGGATTTCCGGAAAAAATCCGGTCTGTAAAGGCATCTACAATGTATTGTTTCACGACACGTTCCCTCTGTTGATGGATGATTCTTTCGGCTGTTCCCACAACATCAGCACATGCGGAACGCCTACATCTAAAAACGGTTCTGAAATTACTCGAAAACCTGCCTGTTCATAAAATGGAATGGCATAGGTCTGGGCGGCAATCTTGATTTGTTTTGCATGAAACCGCTCCTGTGCAAGCTGAATGCCGTTGGAAACGATTTTGCTGCCCAGTCCGCACCGCCGTTTCTTCGCAATGATTCTGCCAATGGACGGTTCTGCAAATGTCACACCGCCATCCATCACCCGTGCATATGCCTGTATGCCGTCTTCATCCTGAAACCAGATGTGATAGGAATCTCGGTCAGCGTCGTCCACTTCCTGATAGGGGCACTTCTGTTCTACCACAAAAACAGAAACTCGAAGCTTATAAATCTCTAATAATTCTTCTGTGGTCAGTTCTGAAAAATGTTTTATGATGTATTGCATGAAAGATCCTTTCTGTGATGTTAATCGGTCAATTTCAGCTGCATAAAATTCTTGTTTTTCTGAAAGCCAAAATCGGTATACAGCAACACACCCATATCAGATGCTGTAATCTGCACCGTTCCGCAGCCGTATGCTTTCGCCTCTGCAACCACTAGGGACAACAACTTTTTGGCAATGCCCTGTCGGCGATAGTTCGGATGGGTAAACATACTGGAAAGCAGCCCGATTTTTCCGCTTGGGCAGCCAAAGTAGGGCGGTTTTTCGACAAAAGACATTCCACTTGTTCCGATAATCGTTGCACCATCTAAGGCGAGCCACGAAACAAATGTTCCGTCTGTCAAATGCCGACGATAATAATCAAAAAGGGCTGACTTTAAGTCAATGTCTTCCGTTGCTCCTTCTTCCCGCAGCTGCTGAATCCGCATATCAATAAATGTTGGCAGCTCGGTTTCTGTCAGTTTCTGATAGTGAATTGCCACGCTGAACACCTCCGATTCCATGTTTCTTTCCGTTTCGTGTGCAAAAACACAAAGTGACTTTTGATTGTATCATCAAAAGTCGCTTTGCAAAATCATTCAATTGTAAGAGTTCAAACGGTTGCCGAACGGCAATCTCTTTTTTTCTTTTGCCTGCTTTTCTTTTTTCAGCAAAAAGAATCAAATGAAAAAGATGATTCCATACTTTCCCTGCCGAACGGCAATCTCTTTTTTCTTTTGCCTGCTTTTCTTTTTCAGCAAAAAAACCAAATGAAAAAGATGATTCTATACTTTCTCTGCGAACGGCAATCTTTTTCCTTTTGCCTACTTTTCCTTTTTCAGCAAAAAGAAACCAGATGAAAAAGATGATTCCATGCTTTCCCTGCCGAACGGCAATCTCTTTTTTCTTTTGCCTGCTTTTCTTTTTTCAGCAAAAAGAAACCAGATGAAAAAGATGATTCCATGCTTTCCCTGCCGA
>OFMV01001235.1_pt1 | contig 20423 bp, 35 predicted proteins | sample 1541881 | NCBI WGS metagenome assembly OFMV01 (sample SAMN04209220, study PRJEB22552) | human gut metagenome | biome: gut; material: feces | host: Homo sapiens | place: USA: Oklahoma
AAAATGGAGGTAATATTATGAAGGATAAGGATAAATATTTTGTAGAAACCGAAAACCTTGCTTTTCCTGAAATTCACACAGGTAAGGTAAAGCAAATATCAAGCGAAAAACCTAATGCCGACGAATCTGTTATTTATGATACAGTGGCAGTTCCCGAAATTCATATAAAAAAGAAAAAAGATAAGCACAGCAAATAATAACAAAGAGCCGTACATTAATTTGTGCGGCTCATTTTGTCAGTCTTTAAATAAAATTTGATAATTTAGCATATATGACAAAAAGTGATTGACAATGCTTGTTATATATAGTATAATGATAGTCCTAAAACAGGCTAAACTTTGTTTATATCCGGGGATGTAAAGGCTTCGACGGGGAGCGTGAACCTCGGTAAGCGAGCAGTGGTGCGGAGAGCCACTATAAAATCCGCAACTTTTAAAATAACTGACAAAACTACAGTTAGATTAGCAGCGTAAGCTGCTCGTTCCTGCACAGAGTACCACGGCTGTGTAAGGGGCGTCGATTAGTGGTAAATGTGAATACAGCAATGCTTCGGGCTGTGTCACACATTAGAAGCTACCGAGCCGTATAACCCGTTGTCGGGTGCTGCGGTAAGGGAATTTTAAAACGACAACTACGCTCGTAGAAAGCCTTGGCAAATACTTTTCGGACAGGGGTTCGATTCCCCTCATCTCCACCAAATAAAAAATCAGCAAACAAGCCACATTTAGCATTTATCGGCTTATTCGCTGATTTTTGATAATCAATATTTTATTTTAAAATGCGTTATTTTGCGTTAAAAGTCGTTATTTTGTTTTAAAATCCAACACGAAATCCAACACGAATTATGCTTGTTTTTGTGAATGACTTTCTTCTGAAAAATTATTTGCAAAAATGTCTATAATTTTGCTGTTCATCTCAACTTGTTTATCTCTTAGTGTATGTTGATAGATATTTTGAAGAATACTTATTGACCGCCAGCCGCCAATTTGCGCTATATACTTGTCAGGAATGCCTTTTGCGTGAAGCTCTGATGCGAAATAATGTCGGAGCTTGTGAAAAGTTATATGAGGTACATCACATTTTTCAACAAGTCTGCGAAACTGACCCTGCAGCGCAGCAGGCGAACAACCAAAATATTTCCACTCCCTCGCTTCGTTCAGAATGTGCGAGGAAAACGGAACAAATCTGTTTCCTGCGTTTGTTTTCGGCGGTTTCACAACTATATTATTATTTTTGTCGTAGACTGCCGCTTTAGTAATGTTGATGCCCAGATCTGTTATATCGTCAAGAGTTAAAGCACAAATTTCAGAACGGCGAAGACCGCCCGAGCTTGCGAGCAAAATAGGCACTCTGATAAAGTCATTTGCGCTATCAAGCAGCGCATTGATTTCAGCAGTTGTCGGTATTATGTATTTGGGTTCAATCTTCTGCGGAAGTCTTGTTGTTAATATAAATCCGGGGCGATACGCTTTGAGAACTGCTGAAAGCAGCCCGTGTGAGTTTCTCACAGTCTTGGGCGAGTATTTAGCAGACATTTCGTTGACCGCCAGCTGAATATGCTCCTGTGTGATGCTATCGAGCTTCATCGGCATAAGTGCTTTAAAATCGTTTCTTAGGTTCTTTTCGTATCCGTCAACTGTTGACGAGGAAAGGACTGAAGACTTACAATCAATATATCTGCGATACGCTTGTGCAAGCGTGATGTTGCTGTACGAGAGTTTTTGACTTTCTCTGTTGTGCGTAAACTCTGCAGCGGCATATTCTGCTTCTTTCTTTGTTGCTGCGGTAAATGACTTGTAGTGCCACTTGCCACTTTCGTCCTTGTAATCAGGAACTAAAACACGCCAATTTCCTGACTTAAGTTTTTTTGCTTTTGCCATATAAAACACACTCCTTTTCAAAAAGGTGCAAAAATCCCTTGTAAAACATTGCAAATTTTACAAGGGTGTGGTACAATATATTTGCAAGTTATCACACCATCTGCACCCTGTGTAGATGCTCCGCTCTATCCTGTTGACGCAGGGTAGGGCGGTTTTTTTATTTTAATTGTTCTTGTGAAAATCAAAGTCCTGATTATTGGACTTTGCGAAAAATGGAAAAAATTTGGGGTTGCAATTGTCGAACAGGTGTTCTATAATTAAAACATAGCCGAAACGAAAGGAGAAACGGATATGAAGAATTACAAACAATACATAATAGAAATGTTAGAAAAGATTACCGATAGAAAAATACTTAAAAGGATATATGATTACATATGTTTTGTTTGCTTCAAGGGTGGCGATTAAGCCACCCTCTTTTTTTATGTAAATAATTTTTTGATTGTTTCAATAACTTGCGCTCTTTCCGCAGGCGGAAGTTTCACGAAGTTTGAAACAATCTTTTTTTCTATGTCTGTCAATTCGTACTCAATCGCTAAATCATCAAGAAATTCATCAGCAACCTCAAAGAACATATCACCTTTGCCTTCTGTAAGCCACAGAGGATTTACATTATATGTTTTACAAATAAGATTTAACATGAATTCTTTTAGTTCAACACGCTCAAGTTCAAGATTTACTACGACAGATTTACTTACTCCGAGCTTTTCCCCAAACTTAGTTTGAGATAAATTTAATGCCTTTCTAAGTTCTTTTATCCTATTCGGTATATCCAACATTTTGACCTCCCTTCTATAATAATTATATCAAATTAAGTGTTGTTTGTCAACAACACTTTAAAAAATAATTCTAAAATTTTTTCAAAAAAGTTGTTGACAGATAACGATTTATGATGTATAATGTTGTCATAGGATAACACAAAAGGAGGTGAAAAGAATGTCAACAACAACAATGTCAACAGCAACAAAAGATAGAGCAGATATAAAACAGCTTATTGAACTTATCAAGAGATTACCCGAAAGCAAGCAGAATTTCATTAATGGATATGTGCAGGGCGTTTGTGAAACACTGTCCGACAAAAACAAATCCGCTTGACAGCGACAAGCAGAAAGCGAGGTGAGAATTTATGCCGAGAAAATTACCAAAGCCCGAGGATAAAATGAAAAGACAACTGATTGCTAATATACAATATGAAGCTGAAATCAGAAGTATTGACCGTGAAGGGCAGGCACTTGTGGCACACTGCTCGGAGGGCACATACCGAAAAAGAATTAAAGATCCGGGCACTTTCACGGTAGAAGAGTTATCAAGACTTGCTAAAAAATTTGATATACCTGTTCAGAGTCTTTTTAAGGCAAGAGTGGTGCTTGATGAATGAGCGCTCAAACACTTGCCGACACACAGAAAAACGCAGAAAGGAGCAAACAGATTAGAGGTGAGAGCAATGTTTTACAATGAACTTGACTATTTGGACGATGAAGAAGTTGAGACAATTTGTTCAAGTGAAATTCCAACCGATGACGAATTAGAAGATAATCTAAACAAAGTTATTGACGAAAAGCTACTTCATTCGTTTTATCTGCTTGGCAAGTATGATGTCAAGATAGAGAGAGCATACCGAGAGGGCTTCAGGAGCGGTCTTGCACTGACTATTTCGGTTACCGCTCTATTATTATCACTGGTGGCATTAATATGGAAACTACAGACAATATTAACGCTATTACCGAAATAATTATCGGGACCCAAAAACGGATTTTTTCTTTTCTGCGGTATAGTAAAAACATTTTCCCTTTTTTAGAAATACAGTAGTATTTAGGATCGGGGGAATAGTCAATAAGATGATAACGCAACAAGAAAGAATATTTTTCTTTAAATTTATAGTCAACATCTTGTTTTAAAAGTTTATTACCTTTATATAAGGACCTAAGTATTCTCACTTCTGATTTATCAAGAATGAGGTCTTTATGAGAAGTTGACATAGTGTGCACCTCCTTTCATAGTTAATCATAACATTTAAGGTCGTGTAAAGCAATAAAATATTGAAAAGAATAGTAGAACTTGAAAAAGTTCTTGTCAAACAGCAGAAAACAGCGTGAACACACCAACAGAAAGGAGATGAGGAGATGAACAACACTTTACTTATCAATCCAAAGACTGGGCAGGAGTATGACGATGTTCCGCCGGCCATAGCGGCGAAATATCTCGGTGTGGCCCTTAACTTTGTGTATGACGGCTTAAAGCAAAAAGCGCTGCCGATTGGTACAGCAGTACAGAGCGAAAAGGGCAGATGGACTTACAATATTCCTTGCGACAGGCTCAAAGCATATGCAAGCGGTATTGATGTTTTGCAGACTACACAGCTTTTAGAAATGTTTATCAGCAGAAAGGAGGCGTAACCAATGGCACTCAGACACATTAAAACAAAACGCAGTCTTAAGGACGAGAACAAGCACTTACATAGCTTGGTTAAGCACCTACAGATTGAGCTTGAGAACGCAAGGCTTGACCTTTGCATTAAGAATGACGCAATCAACGGTTACAAAAGCGAAAACGCAAGGCTTAGACAACGCATTAACAGTATGTATGCATATGATGTTTTTGGAGAGGAGGTGAAACCGGATGACAAAAAAAGTAAAATCCAAAGTGCTTGAAATAATGGCACTTGCACTCGAATTTAACGGCAGAAGTACAAAGTGTGAGTGCACTGGTAGCAAGCCGACAATATTTGTTAATTTTAGCGGTCATACATGCGAGTTAGATGTTAATATCTGCACACAGGGGTGGACTTTTCATAATACAAATGCAAGAGAGATTAGAGATATAATTTATCTCGATCTCGACCGTACATCGACATTAAAAGAGCTCAACAAAACATTAAAAACGCTTAAAGCTGTTATCGCAGAATACGAAGAAAGAGAAAACCGTTGACAGCACTGCAATGCTTTCAACGGTTCAAGGATATAATATGAAATTAATCAACATTATTATATCCTTAATTTTATAAAAAATCAAGGAGGAAACATAATGCACACATCAAAAATTACAATTAAATCACTTTTCGGCATTTCCGAGCAGGAAATCAGTGGAAAAAGTGTTGAAATAACAGGCAGAAAAGGAGCAGGAAAAACATCTGTCATTGACGCTATTCGTTATGCTCTTACGAACTCGTCTTCTCGTGATTGGATAATTAAGAATGGTGAAACCGAGGGCGAAATCATCGTTGAAACTGATTCGGGCTTATCAATCGACCGTAAAGCAAGAAGCAACAAAGCTGACTTTGTATCAGTCAAGGAAAATGGAAACAAGGTCACCAAGCCTGAAACATTTTTGAAAACTATCATTACTCCGTTGCAGCTCAACCCTGTTGAATTTACACAGATGACGAAGAATGAGCAGAACAGAGCCATTCTCGATTTAATCGAGTTCGATTGGGACTTGAATTGGATTAAAGAACAGTTCGGTGAAATTCCGCAGGGTGTTGATTATGAGCAAAACATTTTACAGGTTCTCAACGACATTCAAGCCGAAAATGGTGTCTATTTTCAGAGCAGACAGGATGTTAACAGAGAGATTCGCAACAAAAGAGCATTTGTTGCGGATATAGCAAAGGATATTCCCACAGGCTATGATGCTGAAAAATGGAAAAACTATGACCTTTCTGCTAAGTATTCTGAACTTATGAAAATTAAAGATGAAAACGGCAAAATTGAAAGAGCAAAAGCTTTTAAAGATAATTATAACAATAAAATCAGAGGTCTTGAAGCCAACAAAGAAATTGACATTTCGGCAGCGGAAAAATCAATCAATGCAGAGCGTGACAGCTTAAATTCAACGATTTCAAGACTTACGGCAGAAATTCAATCTGCAAACGAAAAACTCCTTGCTCTTGACAACAAACTTCAAGATAAAATCAAAATAGCAGAAGCAAATTTCAATGTTGCTAAAGCTAAACTTGATTCCGATATTGGTATTGCAAACAAGTTTATTAATCTTGAAATTAAATCTACAGCTACTCTGCAAAATGAAATCGACACAGCTGAAACAATGATTAAGCATCTCAACGAATACGATAGAATGAAAAATATGCAGAACGAAATCGAGAATTTGCAGGCTCGTTCAGAAGAATTTACACGCAAGATTGAACTTGCAAGAACCCTGCCGGGAACCATTCTTCAAACTGCAACATTGCCTGTTGACGGCTTGACCGTTGAAAACGGCATACCTCTCATTAACGGATTGCCAATTTCAAATCGTTCAGACGGTGAATTGCTCGAATTATGTGTTGATATTGCTATCAATAATCCGAGTGGATTGCAGATTATTTTGATTGACGGTGCGGAAAAGCTTGACGATACAAGCAGAAACAAACTTTATGCTAAATGCAAAGAAAAAGGCTTACAGTTTATCGCAACAAGGACAACAAACGATAACGAACTCATCGTTACAGAACTTTAAGGAGATGTACATATGCCAACACATTGGAAAAAATTAACAAATCCGAATTATCTCGGAGCATACTCAATCGAAAACGGACAAGATTTGATTTTAACGATTAAATATGTTCAGGAAGAAAAAGTAATCGGCCCTGACGGCAAGAAGGATGATTGCGTAGTGTGTCACTTCTCTGAAAATGTAAAGCCAATGATACTCAATGCAACTAACATGAAAACTATTACAAAGCTGTACAAAACTCCATACATCGAGGAATGGACAGGCAAGAAAATTCAGATTGGCATCGAAAAAGTCAAAGCCTTCGGTGATGTTGTTGAAGCTTTAAGAGTTCGCAAGGTTGTGCCGAAAGTTGAGCCTGAAAAGCTGCCTAAGTGTGAAAAATGCGGTGCAGATGTACACCCCATGGGAAATATGACATCTGAACAACTTATCGCATATACGAAAAACAAATACGGAAAAGGCCTTTGTTCTTCTTGCGCAACAGCAGAAGCAAATAACAAATAAACTGAAAGGAGAAGCAATTAATGCTAAATAATGAGAACTATTTCAGTGTTGAGAACAACCTCAAATATATGAGTGTTTCACAATTCAAAGCATTTGAGAATTGCCCTGCCTCCGCTTATGCGGAGGTTACAGGGAATTATGAGCGAGAAAAAACGACTGCGTTGCTTGTAGGTTCATATGTGGACGCTCATTTTGAAGGTTCACTTGATGTTTTTAAAGCACACAATCCGCAGTTATTCAAGCGTGACGGCTCTCTCAAGTCTGATTATATCAAAGCCGAGCAAATCATAAACAGAGTTGAGCAAGACGATTTGTTTATGAAATATATGAGCGGCGAAAAGCAGGTTATTATGACCGGTACTATTGCAGGCGTTGAAGTCAAAATCAAGGTTGACAGTTTACACACCGATAAAATTGTAGATTTAAAGGTAATGCGTGATTTTGAGCCTATTTATGTAGCTGAAAAAGGCAGGCTAAATTTTATTGAGGCTTGGAGATACGACTTACAAGGAGCGGTCTATCAAGAAATAGTCAGACAAAACACAGGTAAGGTTTTACCTTTTTATATTGCAGCGGTAACAAAAGAAAAAGAGCCTGACTTGGCAGTAATCGAAATTCCACAGGCTTATTTGGAGATTGAGCTTGAGAATTTTGAAAAGAATGTTATCAAATATGATGCTATTAAAAAAGGCTTGATTGAACCTGAAAGATGCGAACATTGTGATTATTGCAAAGCAACAAAGGTTCTCAAAAAGCCGATAAGTTTGGAGGAATTAAATTTTGAATAATGTTGTTTTAGCTGGCAGATTAGTTGCCGACCCTGAACTGAAAACAACCACCTCGGGTGTTGAAATGACAAGTTTTAGACTTGCGGTCAATCAAGACTATGCGAAGTCAGGCGAGGATAAGAAAGCCGATTTTTTCAACATAACAGCATGGAGGCAGACCGCTGCGTTTATCTGTAAGTATTTTCATAAAGGCAATGGAATAGTCCTCAAAGGTCGCTTACAGAGCCGTACATATCAAGCTCAGGACGGCTCTAATCGATATATCGTTGAGGTCGTTGCTGATAATGTAGAATTTCCTCTCAGCGGTGGCAAATCTAATGATGATACAAGCAACTATGCACCGACTGCATCAGCCCCGGCTCAGACTGCTGCTGTTTCCGATACATCATCCGCAGACTTCCCTGTTGACGATGATTTGCCATTTTAATGAGGTGCAGCTTTGATTATTCAAATTGATACAAGAGAAAAATCGCGCGCTATTCAAAAAATCTTGCAATATCTTAATGAAAATAATATCAAGTATGTTTCAAGTAAAATGATATGCGGCGATTATTGTGATATAAGCAACCCTTTGTTTTGTATTGACAGAAAGCAGAATTTAAATGAAGTTTGCAACAATGTATGTCAAGATCGAAAACGCTTTATCGCTGAACTTGAGAGGGCCAAAGAACTCGGAATCAGACTTGTGTTTTTAATTGAACACAGTGCAAAAATCAAATGCCTTGAAGATGTGCAGTTTTGGAAAAATCCAAGATTGAAAGAGCACCCGCTTGCTCTTTCAGGCGAAAGACTATATAAAATTTTATCGGTAGTTGAAAAAACATATAATACTAAATTCTATTTTTGTTGCAAAAATGCAACAGGCAGAGAAATAGTAAAATTACTTGAGGAGGAACAAAATGAAAAATATATCAAAGTTAAGTTACAGTCATAGACTTAAACCCTTTGAACAGGAAAAGCAAAAGCTTTACTCACAAAAGCTTAGTTTTAAAGAATTTGAACAGAAAATAAAAGAATTGGCAGATAAATATGAACTTTAATTCAGACCGGCGAGAGGAAATCAAATCGAGGGTGACTATTGCAGATGTAATCAGGAAATATTCGCCCTCGAGCGAAATCAAAAAAGATGTAATACGATGCCCTTTTCATTCTGAACGAACAGCTTCGTTTCGAATTTATCAACGCAATAATTCTTTTTATTGTTTCGGCTGTGGAATTGGCGGCGACCAAATCAATTTTGTAGCAAAAATTCTTGATATATCTTATTATGAGGCGTTAAAGCGTGTTGATGAAGATTTTATGCTTGGCGTTTTTAGCAGAAAAATATCAAAATCCTCTCTGCAAAAACGCATATATGAGCGTGAGCGAAAACAATTTGAAGAAGAAAAAGCAAAACTTAAAAGACAAGCAGAAGAAAACAAATTAATTAACTTTTTTAAAGAGTTACGAAATAGATTTGAGTCTGAATCCGACAATATCAAACTAAAGAATGCAATTATATTTGTTGAGAGTTGGCTCAACGGGAAAATGGACATTGACGGAGTTGTAACACTGTTGTCAAAAGATTATTCCGCTGATGAAATTATCGAAAATGTAAAAGAAAATTTGAAGTAAGGATGTGATAAAGTGACAAACGAAACGGAGGTTGATGTAATAGATCCTGTTGCCCAAATTGAAAGTTACACAAAGAAAGATTTTCAGTTAACAAGACTTCCTTACGATTTTTTGTATGGATTAAGAAACAACAAATTTCAATATTCCCAAATGCAGGTTGTAATGGCAGACAAAGCAAGCAAAGAAGGCGTTAAAAGTTTTAAACAACTTTACAAAGATTATTTGGCGACTTATCATTCCGATGAACAAATGCTTGCTGTAAATTATACTGAATTTGATGGACAACCTTTTCAACTTGCTTGTGGCTCTTACATATGTCATGACGACATTGCTCTGCTTAATTCAAATGGAATAGTCGAGGAAATCTGCAATCATCCCGTCTTGCCGTGCGTAAGGCTTGTAAATATTGATGATAATACAGAAAAACTTATTATCAAATACAGAAAGGGCTACAAATGGCGAGAAATAACCGTAGATAAAGAAATTCTTGCAAGTGCGAGTAAGATTACTTCTCTTGCAAAATACGGCATAGCGGTCAACAGTGAGAACGCAAAAGGGTTAGTTAAATATCTAACAGATATTGAAGATTTGAACTACAACGAAATCGAAGAAAAAAACTCTGTCAGTAGATTAGGCTGGATTAACAATCACGGTTTTAGCCCTTATGTTGACGGTTTGGTTTTTGACGGAGAAGAAAATTTCAGAACTCTTTTTAATTCTGTAAAAATAAAAGGTCAAATCGAAAAATGGATTGAAATAATCAAACCTATTCGAGCAGAGAAAAACATTTGTTCAAGAATAATGCTTGCCGCATCGTTTGCAAGTGTATTAGTCAATCCTTGTGACTGTTTGCCGTTTTTTGTTCACCTGTGGGGCGGAACAGAAGCAGGAAAAACAGTTGCATTAATGCTTGCAACATCAGTATGGGCAGATCCGACTATTGGCGCATATATTCGCACATTTAACAGCACAGCAGTTGCTCAAGAACTTACAGCAAGTTTTGTTAACTCTCTTCCGCTTGTATATGATGAACTTCAAATTCTTAAAGATAAAAAGTCATTTGATGATATGATATACAAACTCTGTGAGGGCGTAGGTCGTGACAGAGGAGCTAAAAACGGCGGAGTTCAAAAAATTGCAACTTGGAAAAACTGTATATTAACATCAGGAGAATTTCCGATTAGTTCGGAAAAATCAGGCGGAGGTGCGGTCAACAGAATTATCGAAATCGACTGCAAAGATAAAAAAATCTTTACAAATCCAAGTGAGCTCGTTTCTGAAATCAAGCAGAATTATGGATGTGCCGGTGCAATCTTTGTTAAATGGTTGCAGCAAGGTGATAATATTGAAACTGTCAAACATTTGAGGAAAGATTTTTACAAGAAACTTGTTGCCGATTCGGATGTGACTGACAAACAAGCAATGTCTGCAAGTCTTATTTTGACCGCTGATAAACTGATTAACGAAATATTTTTTAATGACGATATTTTGTTGAGCATAACTGAAATGCAATCAATTTTAACTACTCGAACGAGTGTCGACCAAAATCGTAGATGTTACGAGTTTATTAACGATTTTGTTGCCGTCAATTACAACAAATTCAATCCTGAAAAGGACGGCTACAACGGCGAGATTTACGGAACAGTGATTGAAGACAGAATTTACTTCATTAAGAGCAAATTTGACGCAGTCTTGCAAGAAAACGGTTTTAACGCAAAGGCTTTTTTGAGTTGGGCAGTTGAAAACAAGGTGGCGTTTGCTTCAAACACTTGCAATTCTGTAACAAAGCGAATTTGTGGAAAAGTGTGTCGGTGTGCGTGTGTTTTGAGCGTAGAAGAAACCGCAGAAGACCGCTTTTTGAACAATGAAGACTTACCTTTTGATTAAATTGTAACAGGTGTAACCGCTGTGTAACTGATTTAAGTTACATTGTTATATCTAAAAAACCGCATAAAATAGCCGTTTTTTAAAATTAAATTTAAAATGTAACAGTGTAACAGTTTTTTTTACATACACACTATATATGCAATATAAAAATAAAATATTGAACAATATATACCACGCGTGTATAGTGATAAATTACTTGTTACACCTGTTACATATGTTACATTATATATAATATATAGTATTTACCTATATTATTAAGCATTTAAGATGTAACATAGGCGTAACAGCTTTTTGAAAATTTGTTACAGGAGGGATTATGAAACAAACAAAATGCTCAAAATGTCTGTTGATGTGGGATAGCTTGGTTGTGAGAAAATGCAATCACGAGGCAGTCAACAGAACATACGGCAAAAACATTTGTATTTGTTGCTGTCAAAAGTGCAGATACTCTGAACAGTTCAAAACAGGTTGGATTTGCACTTATAAAAAGGAGATGAAACAATGAAACAACAGGCAATCTGCGAATTATGTATGCAAGCATTTGAAAAAAGAAGTGCAAATCAAAAATACTGCACCGAGTGCGGTGTTGAAATGAGAAAACAACAGCACAGAGAAATTATCAAAAACAGCAAATTAAGAAAAACAGCCGCACGCAATTACAATAAACCCGATACACTTGAAGAAAAATGCAAGAAAATCAATTTGTATAATAAGCGACACGGCACGCATTACAGCTACGGAGAATATACGGCACTCGAAAGGCTTGGAAGAATTTAAGGAGGATAAAGAAAATGATTGATTGTTCAAAAACTATGAATTACTTTATTGAAAAATCGAGAATGATTAAACAACAGAAGGACGGAGTATGCAAACTTGACTGTTCAGATTGCCCTTTGAGCATTTCAAATAATGGCACAAGCATTTCGTGTTCATACTTTGAAACGGGTTATCCCGAAAAAGCAATTGCAATTGTGCAGAAATGGTCGGATGAACATCCGCAGAAGACTTATTTGAGTGAGTTTTTAAAAAACTATCCGAATGCTCCTCTTATTCACGATGGAACACCTGACATATGCCCTGATAAGTTAGGCTTGACAGATATAAAAAAGCCTTGTTTTGGCGACTGTGTTGACTGTTGGAATCAGCGTGAAGAAGGTGAGTAAAATGGCTGAACTGAAAATTAAGTCTTGTCCGTTTTGCGGTGGCGAAGCGTTCTTGAAAGATGGTAACCCTACAACATTTTGAACTTTTGAAGCATTAGTAATTTGTAAAAATTGTTCCGCAAGCGTTGTTGGTATATTAAGGATAAATTTTGCAACATACAGATTTGAAAAAAATGGCTATGACTTAGCACGGAAACAAGCCGTTAAGGCTTGGAACAGGAGAGCTGACAATGGCAAGTTGTAAGGATTGTATGCACGAATACAAATGTTATTTATTTTGTGCGACTGAAACGGCGTATTGGAATTCAGCAGAGGATGCCGTAAGAGCGTGGAATCAGCCGATTGAGGAGAGTGAAAAGTAATGGACTTAGAAAAGGTTGCTATAATGCGACTACGCGAAGGTGCCGAAATAAGCAAATATTATTATAATAAGCCTTTGCTACTATGCTATTCCGGCGGCAAAGATAGCGATGTTATTTTAGATTTGGCTATTAAATCAGGTATAGAATTTGAATTACAGCACAGCCATACAACAGCTTTAGTGCGTGCAGGAAAGATTATATCAGATGTTGTGAGTGAAAGGAGAGATAAGAAAAATGATTGATTGTTCAAGAACTGAAAATTACTTTGCGGAAAAGCAAAGAATGACTAACTTTGAAAAAATCAAATCAATGAGTATCGACGAAATGGCTCGTAGCAGTATAGACTTTTTCAGTTGCCCATATAACATACCAGGTGACCCGCCATATAGTTATTGCGATTGCGAAATAGGTGAAAAATTTAATCATAATTGTATTAACTGCACAAAACATTGGCTAGAAAGCGAGGCAGAAGAATGACCGCAAAAGAGACTATGTATAAAGCAATCAATACATACGGTGTGGAAAATCAGATGATAAAGACGGTCGAAGAGTTGTCTGAATTGTCGCAGGCTTTGTGTAAAAGCCTTATAAGATTAAATTATACTAAAGAAAAAATATCACTTGAAGATGATTTGAAATCTGTTGATAATATTTTTGAAGAAATGGCAGATGTTGAAATTATGCTTGAACAATGCAAGATAATGTTTCAATGTGATAAAGAAGTGAATAAATGGAAACAGAAAAAGATTGAGAGGCTTGAAAAAAGACTGGAGGGCGAAAATTAATGACACTTGACGAATTAAAAGCTGAAATATCCGAACGCATAGAAAGCGAGCAGGACAAGTTGGACAGTCTTAACAACAGAAAAAGTCGAAAGGACAGAAACTATTACATAAGTGAGGGAATGCTGCTTGCATTTCAAATTGTTTCAGACTACTTTGACGATTTGGAGGTGATAATTTGACTGCAAAAGAATATTTACGAAACATTAGAGATTTACATTTGGATATTATTGCAAAAGAAAAAGATTTAGCAGAACTTAAGCAGCAGGCAAAATCACTTCAAAACACAGCTTTGACAGAGCGTGTACAAAGTAGTAAGTCTAATTCAAGTAATCAAACTATTGATGAGGTAATTGATATTGAAAACCTGTTAATCAATAATAAAACAATGTGTAATAAATTAATGATATCGGCATATAAAATCATAATCCAAATTTCAGAAGAAAAATATCGCCGTGTTCTTATAGAATACTATTTTAATTGTCGTACTTGGAGTGATGTATCAGATGTTATGCACTTAAATAAGCGCTGGGTGTTTAGACTTCACGGCAGAGCTTTGCAAGAATTTGAAAAAAAATTAAATTGGCCACCTAAAAGCCATTACAAAGCCACTACTGACCATGATATAATAGTATCGTAAAAGTTTGACAATAAGAGGCATTTTGTAGTTCTCCTTTTTCAAAAATAACGGCAGACCGCTCTCACTTGAGGGCGGTTTTACACTGTTTAAGCGAAAGGCGGTGTTGTATTATGGCTATGCTAACAGCTAAGCAACAAAGATTTTGCGATGAATATTTAGTTGACCTTAATGCAACACAAGCCGCAATAAGGGCAGGATATTCAAAAAAGAACGCAAATAATATAGCAAGTGAAAACTTGGCAAAACCCAACATAAGGGAATATATAGACAAAAGATTATCTGAAAAAGAATCAAAACTAATTGCTCAGCAAGATGAGGTTCTGAAATACCTTACTGCAGTTATGAGACGTGAAAAGAAAGAAAGCGTTGTTGTAACAGTCAGTCAGGAAGAGTCAACATACAAACCTGATGAAAATGGTACAATACGAAAACATACAATTAAAAGCGAAGTGCCGGAGATAGTAACGATACCAACAAGAATATCCGACGCAAACAAAGCGGCCGAGTTGTTAGGTAAAGTATATAGCCTTTTCAAGGATAAACTTAATGTTGACGCAAAGGTTGAGCAGTCCGAAAAGCTATCCGATGTGTTCAGGCAGTTGGGCGGTGAGGGACTTGACGAATAAGACACAAAATAAGTTGGAGGTTACAACTATGAAAGAGGTATTCAAGAAAGTTACATTAAAGGGTTTTGAAAGATACTCGGTAAGCAATTACGGAAATGTTCGCAACAATATTTCAAGTAATGTTCTGAGTAAGCGTAAGGCAAGCAACGGCTATCTGAGAGTTAATTTATGAACGGGTACTGTGCCCTATGAAAAACCTACAGTTGTTCACGTTCATAGACTTGTTGCAGAAGCTTTTCTTCCGCCTATTGAGGGCAAACCATATGTTAATCATATTGACGGAAACAAAGAAAACAATGTTGTTGATAATCTTGAATGGTGCACGCCGCAAGAGAATAGTGAACACGCATATAGAACCAAGGCTGATTATCGAGAAGAATGTAAAGTCAACATTGTCAAAGCACAAAATCGTTGTAAGAAGAAGCTGAAAATGATCGTTAACGGCAAAGTTCAATGTGTTTTTGGTTCTAAATCAGAAGCCGCCAAAAAGCTAGGGGTAAATGAAAAGACGATATACAACTATCTTCACGGAGCAACAAAGCCTATTGGTTACGAGCTTTTGGAGGTGATGTAAATGCCTTTGAGTAAATTCCCTTTGTCACAAAAATATATAGATTTTATCAACAGCGTAAACGATGTAAGTGCGGATTTTCTTGAGGGTACTTAACTACTGCTTCCGGAAAGACAACGGTCGGTGCAGGTGTAAAGTTTATGCGAATGGTGTCGCAAAGTAAAAAGAAGATACACGCCATTGCCGCCAAGACAACGGGTAAAGCCGAAGAAACGATTATTCAGCAGGATAACGGTATTCTCGACCTGCACCGTAACGCAGTTTACTGTGGCAACGGCGACAAGGACTACAAGCTCCCGCATATCAAGTTTGAGGGCAAAATTATCTATATTCTCGGCTACAGCAGTCGAGATAAATGGGAAATGGTACTCGGTGCACAGTTTGGCTGTGTGTATATTGATGAGATAAACACCGCCGATATTGAGTTTATCCGAGAGATGTCAACCCGTAATGACTATTTGCTTGCAACACTTAACCCCGATGACCCGTCTTTGCCTGTTTACAAGGAGTTTGTAAACCGTTCAAGACCGTTTAAGAAATATGCAAAAGATGTTCCGCCCGAGATTATTGCGGAGCTTAACGAAGAACCTGTGCCGGATTGGCGGTATTGGTTCTTTTCTTTTGCAGATAATTTAAGCCTTACACCCGAACAGGTTGAAAAGAAAAAAGCCTCTGCTCCAAAAGGAACAAAGCTTTATAAAAACAAAATTTTAGGATTGCGAGGCAGGGCAACAGGTCTTGTATTCTCAAACTTTGAGAGGGCAAGGCACATAAAAACAAAAGAATGGGCAAAGCGGTTTTTAAACTCCGACCGCAAAAGCGAGCATTTTATTCAGTTTACGGCAGGACTTGACACCGCATATTCGCAGAAGTCACCCGACACAATCGCAATGACCTTTTTCGGTATTACAAACAAGGGCAAGTGTATTCAGCTTGACGAGAGGGTGTATAACAATGCTGAACTTCAAACTCCGATTGCTCCGAGTGATACGGTACGAAATTTCATTGATTTTCTTGACCGCAACCGTGAGGAGTGGGGCTTTGCGAGAACTGCTTTTATTGATAATGCGGACCAAGCAACGATTACAGAATATCAAAAGTACAAGCGACAGCACGGCTGCATTTATGACTTCGCAAATGCCTGGAAGAAAACCAAGATTATTGACAGAATTAACCTTGTGCTTGGCTGGCTTGCCACTGACTGTTATTTTGTTCTTGAACATTGTAAAAACACGATTGCCGAGTTTGAAATTTACAGCTGGCGAGAAGATAAAGACAACACACCTGAGGACGGCCACGACCATTGCATTAACAGCGGTCAATACGCATGGCTGCCTTTTAAAAATATTATTGGAAGTGAAATAAATGGGGCTGATAAACAGAATGGCTGATACAATCAGAACAGGATTAAGGAATTTTTTACATATCACTAAAGCGCCTGACAGAACGATAACCGTTGACGAAACGAGCAATCATCAAACTGAATGCTTTACCAACCGCATTTGGTATTGGGGCAACAGCAGACAGCTTTCACAGCTTTACACACAGCTTGACAGCGACAAAACACGCTTTTGGTCTGCCGAGTGTACCAAAGGGCTGAAAATAAGAAAAATCCACACGGGCTTGCCGGCTCTCATTTGCGATACACTCGCTAATATTGTGATTGCAGACTACAACGGTACAGAGGTTACAAGCAAAAATACGACAGCTTATGCCGAACGGTGGGCGGAGATAGAGAAAGAAAACAAACTCGCAGGTGTAATAAAGCAAATGCTCCTTGACCTATGTGTTGTCGGTGACGGTGCTTTTAAGGTCAGCTTTGACACGGCTGTATCAGATGTTCCGATTGTTGAATGGTATCCTGCCGAAAACATCGACTTTACTTATGTGCGCGGCAGAATCAGAGAAGTTAAGTTTTATACCGATTACACGCAAAATCACCGACATTTCCGTTTTGAGGAAACCTACGGTTACGGCTATATAAAATATGCCCTCTATGACGATAACGGCAGAGAGGTCGATTTACACACAGTTAAGGCACTTGATTGGATAGACAGCAACGGTGTAACCTTTGATACATCGTATATGTGGGCAGTACCGGTTATTTACGGCAAATCGTGCCACAAGGGCAGAGGTGCGGGTATTATCGGAGCAAAGACAGACGCTTTCGACAGCCTTGATGAAGTGTGGTCACAGTGGATGGACGCTTTAAGAGCCTGCCGAACAAAGCAGTATGTGCCTGAATGTCTTATCCCTCGAAATCCAGAAACCTGTCAGCCGATATCGCCAAATTCCTTTGACAACCGATTTATCACCGTGGGCAACGATATGTCGGAAAACGGCAACGGCAACAGGATTTACACCGAAAGTCCGCAGATTCAGCACGAAAGCTATTTAAGCTCATACATCACCGCACTTGACCTTTGTTTACAAGGTGTTATATCTCCGTCAACGCTCGGTATTGATACCAAAAAACTCGATAATGCCGAGGCACAGAGAGAAAAAGAGAAAACAACTCTGTATACAAGACAGAACCTTGTTGAGCTCACCGAGAACGCTATGCAGAGCCTTGTTGAAGTTGTACTCAATGCAGACAGTGAGCTTAACGGCAAGGGAATTGTTGACGGAATAGACGGAATAGAGGTATCCGTAAACTTTGGTGAGTACGCCAATCCGTCATTTGAAAGTCAGGTTGAAACCGTTTCAAAAGCAAGACAGGGCGGTTTGATGTCTGTTGAAACCTCGGTCGAGGAATTGTACGGCGACAGTAAGTCGGACGATTGGAAAGCCGAAGAGGTACAGAGAATAAAAGAAGAACAGGGCATAGCGAGCGAGGCAGAAACCTCGTCATTCGACGATTTGGCAGGACTGACAGATGAGTGATTACGATATCGGAAAAGCCTTTGAAGAAATCGAAAATGAACTTATTGACAGTATGATGCGCAATTTCAGCCGTCACAGGGCGGAAGAAGAAAAAGAGGGCTATAATTGGACCCAATGGCAGGCAGAACAGCTAAAGGCACTTGAGGAGTACCGCAAAACGAACGCCAAAAAATTCGGCAAGCAGTTCAAGAGCATTAACAGCAAGGTTGAAGAGATGATACACACCGCAAGAGCCAACGGCAACGCAGAACAGGAAGTGAAAATCCTCGAGGCAATCAAGGACGGCTTTACACCGCATATGCCCACAGGAACAAGCACAGGCGAGTTTTTTAAGGTCAATGACCGTAAGCTCAATGCTCTTGTAAAATCGACCACAGACGATTTAAAGAGGGCGGAAACGGCAGTTTTGCGTATGAGTAACGATAAGTACCGCAAGGCGATTTTTAACGCACAAGTCTATGCAAACACAGGTGCAGGCACTTACGAAAAGGCGGTTGATATGGCTTGTAAGGATATGCTAAACGCAGGACTGAATTGTGTGGAGTACAAGAACGGTGCAAGGCACACGCTTTCAGACTATGCGGATATGGCAATCAAGACGGCGAACAAGAGAGCCTATCTAAGAGGTGAGGGTGAAGAAAGAGCTAAGTACGGGCTTTCGCTTGTTGTGGTAAACTCAAGACGGGGCGGTTGCCCTGATTGTGCAAAGTATATAGGCAGGGTGTTTATTGATGATGTGTATTCAAACGGCAAAAAATCGGACGGTGATTATCCGCTGCTTTCAACCGCCATAGCGGAGGGACTTTTTCACCCACGCTGTAAGGACAGCACAAGCACCCACTACCCTGAACTTGACGATTTGAGCGGACCTCTCTCCGATGACGAGCTTGCAGAGCTTGACCGGCAAAGAGGACTTGAAGTACAGCAACAGCACGCAGAAAAGCAAGCCGAACGCTTTGACCGCAGGGCAAAATACAGCCTTGACGAGGATAACAAAAAGTTTGCTAAAGCAAGAGCAAACGAGTGGCACGATAGGGCGGATAAGTTGGCGGAAAAGGTTAAAAATGCAGAAGATATTTCGCCTAAAGCTGTTGCAAAATCTCAAAAAGGTGATATACTAAAAGAGGATAGCGAAGAACCTATCACTCCTATAACGGATAATGCTATCAACCGTGTTTGGAAAGTTAATGTTGACGGATATACGGATGAGCAGTGCATTGAAATTCAAAAACAACATAAAGACCTTTTGAAATATGCAAAAGAACACAACGAGGGTAACGAAGTTGCTTTTGTATTTAAAAGTGATTTGTCAGAAATGACTACTGAAAAACCAATTAAAGGTACTGATAAGGAAATAAATTTTGGTTCGGCTCTTCACGGAAAAGATTTATTTGTTATGCATAATCATCCAAGAGATAGTAGCGTTTCATTCGATGATTTAGTTGAGTTTATCGGAAGTGAATCCATAAAAACTATATCTGTTGTGAAGAACAATGGCGGAGTAGAGGTTTTAATTAAAAAGAACTCATATGACAAGTTGGACTTACTTACCAATCTTGATAGGTTAAGAAGAAAAAATGTTAAGAGTAAGAATAAAAAACAATCTGATGCTGAATTTAGAAAGGTTGTTAGAAAATTTATTAGCAAATACGAAGAAGAGGAGATATTAAAATGGATAAAATAAATCATTCTTTGGATGGCTCAAATGAATCAGCCGTTAAAAAATTAGAACAGATGATTGAAGAAGAAAAGGCAAAGAAAAAAAGTACAGACAGTAAATCAGACTAACCGCTCCTTGTGAGCGGTTTTCGCATTAGAAAGGTGTATTTATGGATGAGAATTTTAAGATTATATATGAAATACTTAAGAAATTAGAAAACAGTATGGATATATCTGAATTTGATAACTCAATATTAAGTTACAAATCGTTGGAAATATCTAAACCAAAATGGTGTAGAATAATAAAAATGCTTTTTGACAGCGGATATATAACAGGAGTGAATGTGTGGGAGTCTTATGATTGTTCCTATCCGCAAGTTGAATTGACAAGACCCGAAATCACTTTAAAAGGTCTTGAGTATTTGCGAGAAAACTCTATTATGCAAAGAATGTATAAAGCCGCAAAGGGAATAAAAGAAATTACACCAGGTTTATAAGTTTATTATTAGCACTTAATCAATCGGATTGAGTGCTTTTTTAATACCAAAAAACTGAAAGGTGGTGACAAAATGAAAGTAAGAGTAATTACATCGTTCAACGACAAGACCGAGGGGT
>OFMV01001245.1_pt1 | contig 20297 bp, 21 predicted proteins | sample 1541881 | NCBI WGS metagenome assembly OFMV01 (sample SAMN04209220, study PRJEB22552) | human gut metagenome | biome: gut; material: feces | host: Homo sapiens | place: USA: Oklahoma
TGCTTAGACATTAACTTTCTTTGGCTTTTTAATTATAACAGATTCATAAAACGGACACACTATTTTCTCTTTGTCAACCACACGATTGTAGATTAATAGAAAAAATAATTAAGACTGTCTCTAATTATTTGCAAACCATAGGAGAAATATCCAATAAAGAAAATCCATTCGAGATAACATCAGACAAGTTCAATAATATTCAAAGATTTGCTTTTATGCTACAACTTGCAAATGATAGTCCAAACGGATTTTTATCTTTTGAGGCAGTAAAAAATATTGAAATTGGTCCAGATAAAACATTTGCTATACCTAATAATGCGAAATGGATGGAAGGTTCAGTTAAAAACATCATAATAAACAGTGAAAAAGGCGAGACTTTAGAAAACATTGAGTATATTTCAGATAAACAATATCATGAGTTTCTAATTTTAAGGCAAGTGCAAGCACAATATAAATTTAGTTTTGGTGCACTAAAGGGACGATGTATAGTAGAATATGGTTTTCCACACTATTTCCGGAGTCATACTAGAAATAAATCTTTTGAAATAAGCGTACTCAAAATATATTTTTCTAAAGATTCAAAAAGTGAGAACTCAAGAAATGCATCAAGGGCTATATTAAAAGAATTTCAAGACATGATTCAACAAAAATATGACTGTGTACTTGAAATTAATTCAATAGATTCATAACTATATAAAATTGTATAATTTCAGATTGGATTTTTTAATATGTCTTCTATGACAAGCTTACATTTCAGACACATTAAAATCAATTCGATGTAAACAATTGGAACTTGAAAACAGAATCAATGACCTATTAGAAAATAGTCAATTATATATTAGACAGATTACAGAGGCAATGTTAGACAATATAGTGGATGAAACACAAGAAAAGATGGTTGAATATAGTGTAAAAGGATATCAATATTTTAAAATCGGATTATACCTTAACTTTGTAAAACATGCATAACTACAATTGAATTTTTAAATCAATAGTTGAATCACCTGTATTTATGGGCGCAATAAATTTGGATGGGATTAGGCGAATTTGCTGTCCGAAAATTAAAGGGGGTGGCGTATAGCCCAAAACGGATTATAGCTAAGATTGGGCTCGGACATCATTAAGTTGCCCAGTCCCTTTAAACCATTTTAATGGTAGATTGTTTTTTCATGAATTAATAGTGTCTTCTGTCATAGAATAATCAAATTTATTTTGCGTTAGTATATCCCAATACTGTATAATTTTCCATAGATATTTGATAATAAATGGGAGAAAAGAGAATATGAAAACAAACAAATGTATTGCTGTATTATTAAGCTTATTGATGGGCTTTAACACAGTTGGTGTTTGCTATGCAGAAGAAGTAAATGATCCTAGTACTGATGGTTCATCACATACTTTTGGGGATGTTATTAGTGATTATGCAGATGATGTTCCATACTATGATAGTGAAGTTGAGGCTTATGCAGATATTCCAGCACATTATGAATTAGATAAGAATTTGTTTCCGGATGTTAGAAATCAGAATCCGTATGGAACATGTTGGGCATTTGCTGCATTGGGTTTAAGTGAATTTGATTTAATAAAAAGGGGACTGGCAAATAAATCTATTGATTTAAGTGAATTGCAATTAGCTTATTATGTTTATAATTCGGCTTTAGATTCATTAGGTGGTACTGAGGGAGATCAAAGTAAATATTATAATGGGTCTACTTCATATTCGTATTTAAATCGTGGTGGTACGTATGAATATGCTGTTAGAAGATTATCACAATGGTCTGGTGCTGTTAATGAAAGTGATGTTCCGTATAATACTACAACAATTAATAATGTATTAGAAAATGGTTTGAGTGATGAATATGCGTATAGTAAAGATGTTGCTCATTTGGAAAATGCATATGTGATGAGTCTTAAAAATAATTCGAATGATGTTAAAAGAGCTATTATGTCAAATGGAGCTGTTGGCGTACAATATTATCATTCTGATAATTATTTATTATAGAATAGTGATAAACAATTATGGACATATTATGATCCTAATACAACTGGTGGTGGCCATAATGTAATGATTGTTGGCTGGGACGATAATTTTTCAAAAGATAATTTTGTAGGTGATAAACCTACAAATAATGGTGCATGGTTAATAAGAAACAGTTGGGGATTTCAGCAATCATATTTTTGGATGTCTTATGAGAATAATTCTTTATTAGATGCTGCATGGGCATTTGATATGAATTCTGCTGATAATTATGATAACAATTATCAATTAGATGGTGGAGTCAATAGTTTTAATGTTACAAATAATATTTGTGCATATAAAACATATTCAAATGTTTTTACGGTCCCAAATAAAGATGGAATTTCTTCTGAAACACTTAAAGCTGTTTCTTTATCGTTTACGCACGCTGCTGATGTAAATTATAAGATAGAAGTTTATACGGATTTGAAAACTAAAAATCCATATAGTGGTACAAAACAAGAGAAAGCTACAACAGAAGACTCAACAACGTATGCTGGGTTATATACAATTGAGTTAAATGATACAGTTGAATTAAAACCAGGATCTTCTTTTGCGGTAGTTGTAACGACTGATAAATATGCATTAGACTATGAACAAGGTATCAATTGGGAATCTAATGGTACAAAAGTATGGGATGCTCCAGTGAGTTTAGCTAATGGGAAAAGTTTTTATGGAACTGATAAGTATCAATGGTCTTGGCCTAATGGAAATTTTTGCGTAAAAGCATTCACAACTAATAACTACAAACAAAAGAAGGATATTAGTAATACGGTAATTACTAAGAATGATGATTTTAATCCAGATAATCCAAGTATTAATGTTACATATGACAATGTAAGTTTAAAACAAGATGTTGATTATACTTTGACAAGTACTAAGGATGAAAATGGTGTTATTGTGACAATTAATGGTAAAGGGGATTATACCGGTTCATCATCTAAGACATTTATTCCAATTAGTAATCTAAACATTAAGTGTAAGGATGTAGCCTATACGGGTAGTGAAGTAAAACCAGAAGTAACAGTTCAAAATGATGTTAAAACATTAACAGAGAATGTAGATTATTCTTTATCTTATTCAAATAATAAGAATGTAGGTGAGGATGCAATAGTTACAATAAAAGGATTAAACAACTATTATGGAACAAAAGATGTGAAGTTTCAGATTTATAATGATTTAGGAGTGACTTTATCAACTATATCTTTATCATTAGATGGATTGATCAATTATAATTTTTATTTATCTTTGTCAGATGAAATGTTAAATGATAAAGATGCCTATGTATTATTTACTCTTCCTGATGGAAGAACAGAAAAGAAATATGTAAAAGATGCAATTGCCAGGAAAAACGGTACAAGAGGGTTTAGCTGTGGTGTATATGCGACGCAAATGACAGAGAAGATAAAAGTTCAACCTTTTAACGGGAATGGTATAGGAGGAAGAATTTATTATCGTTCTGTAGAAGATTATGTTAATATTGTTAGACAGATGTCTGAGTTTGATTCAGTAATGCCGTTATTAAATTCTATGTTAAATTATGGTGGATATAGTCAAGATTTATTTGAGTATAATTTAGGTGATAAGGCATATAAAGATGTCAAGGATAGTTGTTTAACACAAATGGAAGCTTTAAAGTATGAAAATTTAGAGGATTACAGTTTAACTACAATAAATCGTGATGAAAATGTGTCTGTTCGTGGAATAACTTTAGAATTAAAAAATGGAACTACATTAAGAATTTATTATAATATAAAAGATTTTTCGAAAATTGATGTTTCATCTGTTACAATAAATGGTAAAATTACTGAATTAAAGAAAAATGCTAAAGGATATTACTTAGATGTAGAAAATATTAAATCAAATCGATTAGATGAATATTATACTTTCTCATTAGGCGGTTGTAAAATAAAAGCTTGTGGTTTGTCTTATATATATTCATCACTTAAATTTAACATTTCACAAGAAGTGTCAAAAGCTCTTTATCTTTATTGGAAGGAAAGTAAGGCATATTTTGGTTAAGGGTCATTAAATAGTATGAAAAAAAGAAAATTAATGTTTTGTAGTATATTACTATGTTTGATACTTTCTTTAGGATTTATTTTGACTAATTATAATGATACACAACATTCAAATTCTATGAATGTTGTAACAGAAAGTAAAGAAAAAGAGGGTCAAGAGCTAGAAATTGTACCAATTGATGATGAAGAAAATCAAGTTCTTGACAAGCATGATAAAATAAGAACAGAAAAGGAAACGGATAAAAATATGAAAAAAGAATTTAAGAAACCAACTGTTGAAATTGTCGAGTTTGATAATGAAGATGTTATCACTACATCTGGAAATGTAGAAACTCCCGAAGTTCCAGGGGGAGGTAATTAATTTACAGAGGAAGGATTTGAATTCTTCCTTTTTTTATGGCATCTTATTAGTATGAAAATTTTATTGGTGAATAGAGTATTTTTGATACATAATATGTATTCGTATATTGAAGAGTATTGTAAGGATTATTTATGTGACTGTGATCATGTTGATTATTCGATTTCTATAAGATTGTCTGATATTTTGTATGAGAAAGAAAAGAGTCGAAGAGAAGATATTAAGGAAGGTATTTCAATACGTGAATTTAGTGATGCGTATTTGGAGACTTTAGCTGTATATCGTAAGATATGTAGGTGTTTATTAGATGAGGATATTCTATTATTTCATGGCTCCGTTGTGAGTGTGGATGGTATTGGTTATTTGTTTACGGCTAAGAGTGGTACTGGTAAATCGACACATACAAAGTATTGGAGAGAGTATTTTAAGGATAGAGCGATTATGATCAATGACGATAAGCCTTTATTAGAAATAAAAGAGGATTGTGTGAATGTGTATGGTACGCCTTGGGATGGTAAGCATAGATTGTCTACGAATATGTGTGTACCATTAAAGGCAATTTGTATATTAAATAGAGGTCAGGATAATCGTATTTGTAGGATAGATGGGATGGATGCTTATTCTATGCTTATACAACAGGTGAATCGTCCTGTTGGGGATGTGTTAGCTATGAGTAAAACATTAGAATTAATAGATCGATTATGTTCGTGTGTCGAATTTTATTCTTTGCATTGTACAATGGATATAGATGCTGCAAGAGTGGCTTATGAAGGGATGAAGGGATTATGAAATTAAAAGATAATTTTATTACACATATGAGTAATGGAGAACAAATATTAGTAGATGTGAGTGGTGAATTTTCGGGGTTAATACGAAATAATGAGAGTGCTGCAAGGATTGTGGATTGTTTAAAAACAGAAACGAGTGTTTCTAAGATTGTTGAACAATTGTCCTTGGAATATGAGGCTTCCAATGAAGAGTTATTGGATGCTGTAAATTCAGTTATAAATAAATTAAGAAGTGTAGGAGCTATTGATGAGTAAATCTACTTTTGAAGAGGAGTTAAAAGAAAAGGGAGCTCTTATTTATACAAATGTAGGTACGAGTATGCGTCCTTTGATTCGACAGGGTAAGGATGTCATGATTATTTCAAGTTTGGATTATCTTGGTCGTGATTTGAGGAAAATGGATGTTCCTTTGTATAAACGAGAAAATGGTCAATATGTACTTCATAGAATTATAAAGGTAACTAAGGATGGGTATGTGATTCGTGGAGATAATACGTATTCAAATGAGTATGGTGTTACAGATTCACAAATCTTAGGTGTATTAAGTGGTGTAATACGTAATGGAAAAGAAATTAGTGTAAATAGCTTTGGGTATAAAGTATATAGTTATTTTTGGCTTTATACGTACTACATTAGAAAGGTTGTGGTGTGGGTGAAAAGAAAAAATCGATTATCTAAATCTACATTACAATACTTAAAAGATATTACTGGGAATAAGAAATTATACTTTTTAATTTTAATGATTGTGCAAATACTACAGGGGATTAGTGGTGTTTGTTTTGCGTTATTACTAAAAAGTGTAATTGATAGTGCTGTGATTCATGATGGAAGATTATTAGTTCAAAATATTCTTTTATTTATGGGTTTGATTGTTCTACAAATGATTTTTAGTGTCTTACTTAGATATTATAATGAATTGAGTAAAGCTACCTTTGAAAATAATTGTAAGGCAAGATTATTTGAACAACTTTTACATAGAGATTATAGTTCTATTTCAAGTATTCATTCTGCTGAATGGATGAATCGGTTGACTTCAGATACTGTTGTTGTATCTTCTGGACTCACTGAAATTGTGCCTGGACTTGTCGGTATGGCTGCGAAAATGTTGGGTGCTTTAAGCATGATCATTTTAATGGAACCTCGCTTTGTGTTTGTGATTGGCGCTGGTGGAATCTTAATGGTTTTATTAACTACCATCTTTCGGAAGAAACTGAAGGCATATCATAAAATTGTGCAGGAAAAGGATGGTAAGGTCCGAATTTTTTTGCAGGAGCATTTGCATAGTTTAATGATTATAAAGGTATTCACAACCGAAAAGCATACTTATAATGAATCTTTAAAAACGATGGAAGAACATAAACAGGCTCGAATGAAAAAAACGCGTTTTTCAAATGTATGTAATGTTGGTTTTTCTTTTATGATGAATGGTGCTTATGTATTGGGTGCTATTTATAGTGTAATAGGAATTTACAGGGGTACTGTAAGCTATGGTACTTTAATGGCACTTCTACAATTAATTAGTCAAATACAATCTCCTTTTGCGAATATTACAAGTTATATTCCTAAATATCATGCGATGATTGCGAGTAGTGAAAGACTATTAGAGATTGAAAAGAGCAGTATGGATTTAGAGGAAAATAATGGTATTAAAGATTTTGAATCAATATCTTTAGAACATATTGATTTTTCTTATGAGAAAAGTCGTGAAGTGATTTTAAAAGATTTTAATTTTCATTTAGTAAAAGGAGAATGCATAGGTTTTACGGGTCCTAGTGGATGTGGTAAGAGTACAGTGTTAAAAGTCTTATTAAGTTTATATCCAATCACAAGTGGAACTAAGACAATTATTTGTGATGGAAAATCGGAATTGTTAACTTCTGGGTATCGTCATTTATTTTCTTATGTTCCACAAGGCAATCAACTAATGTCAGGCACAATCAGGGATGTGGTTACCTTTTCAAATGTGAATAGTGAAGAAAAGATATGGGAAGCTTTAGAAATAGCTTGTGCGAGTGATTTTGTAAGAAAACTTCCAAATGGCTTAGATACAAAGTTAAAAGAACAGGGTTCAGGCATTTCAGAAGGGCAGATGCAAAGATTGGCAATTGCTCGTGCCATTTATTCAAATAGACCCATACTATTGTTAGATGAAGCTACGAGTGCTTTGGATGTCAAAACAGAAAAACAAGTATTGTCAAATTTAAAGGCAATGAAGGACATGACGGTTATTATAGTTACACATAGATTAGAAGCTCTTTCTGTATGTAGTCGTGAAGTTCAATTTAAGGTAAAAGAAGATGAATAAAACAGAACAAGATATTTTATATTTAGTAAGTTGTGCTATACATCAAATTAAGCCAAATGTAGAGGGTATGGATTTTGAAAAGATTAGTAAAATGTCAATGTCACATACTATATCTTCTATGGTTTGTATGGCACTTGAATCAGCGGGTATAAAAGTAGATGTATTAATGAATCAAAAGAATAAGGCTATTCGTAAAGTCATGTTGTTGGATAGTGAAAGAGAGAAGATATTTTCTTTGTTTAAAAAAGCGGGAATTTGGTATCTTCCCTTAAAAGGTGTAATACTAAAAGAAATGTATCCCGTATATGGTATGCGTCAAATGGCAGACAATGATATTCTTTTTGATTCTACATATAGAAAAGAAGCAAAAGATATATTTCTTTCTTTAGACTATGAAATAGAGTCTTATAATAAAGCAAATCATGATGTGTATTTAAAAGCACCGATTTATAATTATGAGATGCACGTATCTTTATTTGATAAATCTATTCCTGGATTTTTAGAATATTATACGCAATTAGAAAAGAAATATGTTTCTCAAGGATTAAATCGACATATGGATGTAAATGATGCCTATGTATATATCATTGCCCATGCCTATAAACATTTTATATTTAGCGGTACTGGTATTCGTACTCTAATTGATATTTATGTTTATAACGAATCTTGTTCATTGGATTCAAATTATATTTATGAACAATGTAAAATTCTAGGTATACAAGACTATGAAAAAGAAGCTAGAAAAATGGCTTATAAATTGTTTGATGTACCAACAAATGATTTTTCAAATTTATCAAAAGAAGAGTTGGAATATGTTGAATACTATTTTACAAGTGGTACCTATGGTACAGCCAAACAAAGAATGAAGAATGAAATTCATAAATTTGAACTTGAAGGTTCTAAACACGCAAAAGCTAAATATCTATTTAGAAGATTATTTCCAGAAACTTCTTGGTTTAAGAATCATTCTAAATTTCTAGAAACCTATCCAATCTTCATTCCATTCTATGCGGTATTTCGGGTTATAACGAAAGTCTTTACAAGTTGGAGAAAATGGACGAATGAAATCAAAAATATACTATCTATGGATTGAAGTCGTAAAAATGAAGGGATTATTGATAGTATTTATATAATTTTTTCATGAAAATTAACAATTGTTTATATATAAAATGAATTTATTTATAAAAAAAGGTTCATTTTATGGTATAGTTATAGTTGTTTTGGTTCATGGTTGTTTTAATCATGCTTTAAATTGAAAAGTAGGAGGATAAGGGTTATGGCTTATAAGAGAATGTCTCGTAATGATGCTTATATGAATGTAGCTAATGTAGAAGATGATGAAGATGTTATTGATCTTCTTGAAGTGGCTCGTGCTATTTTAAAACATATTAAATTAATTATTTTGCTTTGTGTTGTTTTTGGTGCTGCTGGATTTTTTGGAACAAAGTTTTTGATTGCACCTAAATATACGGCTAGTACTTCCATTTATTTAACGCCTCAAGTAAGTGATAGTGGTGCTTTGGATTATAACTCACAGATTGCCAATAGTAAGTTGGTTACCAATGTAGTCAACTTAATGACGCAGAATAATGTCATGTCTGAAGTGGCTAAAAATGTTGGGTTAGAAAATGCGGCTAGTGTTAAAAAGTGTATTACAGTAGCGAATGAATCAGATACAGAAATTATTACAGTAACAGCTACTACAGAAGATCCTAAGTTATCTAAGGATATCGCAAATGGAACTGTAGATACTTTTATTAAGACAATGCAGAAGAACTTAAATGTTCGTAATATTGAAATTGTAGATAAGGCGAAATTATCGTATGTACCAAGTGGTCCAAATGCGAAGAAGAATGGTGTACTTGCGGCTGCAGCTGGATTTGTATTAGGTGCAGGTTATGCGGTATTAAGATATTTATTAGATAATCGTTTGCGTACGAAAGAAGAGGCAGAAAAATATTTGGGTATTCCTGTTTTCTGCGAGATTCCTGAGTTATAATGGCTAAGTTTATAGATATTCACTCACATATCGCTTGGGGTATTGATGATGGTATGCCTTCTATTGAGGATGCTCAAAGTGCGTTAGAATCTGCTAAGGCTGATGGCTTTGTCGGAATATGTAGTACACCACACTTTATTCCTGGACAATTAGATGTTTCTATTTATAATGAGATTGTTTCTCGTCAAATGGAATTGAAAGAAATGAGTCCGATTCCTATTTATTGTGGTGGAGAAGTCATGATGAATAGTGAGTTTATTGATGGATTGGATTTAGATTTATATCCTACACTCAATGGATCTCGTTATATGCTTGTGGAATATAATGTTCTTCGTGACATTCATTCCATTGATTATAGAGATGATTGTTTGTATGAATTGAAAGTAAAGGGATTTGTTCCTGTGATTGCACATATTGAACGTTATTTTCATTCAGGACTTGATTATTCGATTATTGATAATTGGATTGATATGGGTTGTGTTCTACAAATCAATCGTACGTCTATTTTAGGAATGCATGGAAAGACAATTCAATCGAATGCTTTATCTTTATTAGATGATGGCTATTGTGATGTGATTGGTACAGATACACATAGAGCAAGTGGGCATCGTATTTCTAAGTTGAGTGATGCGTATTCTGTTGTTTCAAAACGTATTGGTAGTGAGAATGCGGATATATTATTTTATGAGAATCCTAAGCGTATTTTGAGTGATATGGATATATTAAATATTGAGGTTGTAAAGAAAAAGAAGCGTTTTAGTTTCTTTAGGAGATAGAAATGGCAAAGAAAAAGAGAAATCAGTTTGATGTAGATGAGATTTATCGTGGATTGCGTACAAATATTGAGTTTAGTCAAATGGATGAGGCTATGCAGGTTATTACTTGTGTAAGTACAGTTCCAAATGAAGGGAAGAGTACAATTGCTTGTAACTTGGCTCGTATTATGGCAGCGAAATATAAAAATGTATTATTGATTGATTGTGATTTAAGAAATGCATCGGTTCATAAAACGTTGCATATTTCAAATCGTTCAGGACTTACAAATATTATTTCTGAATTTCAAGAAGGACTTAGTATCAATTCTTATGAGGGTGTTCAACAAGTGCAATATGATGGTGGTCAAACATTGACTGTAATTACAGCAGGTCATAGAGTACCAAATCCTAGTGAAGTATTAGGTTCTAAAAGAATGGGACGCTTTTTAGAACAGGCTCGTAAAGAATTTGGATATATTATAATTGACTCACTACCAATGGCTGTAGCATCAGACACAATTCCATTGAGTAATGTCAGTGATGGCGTATTATATGTAGTGGATGCGAAATCTTCAGATAAACGTAGAGTTAAAACAGCTATCAATGACTTAAAACGTAATGGTGGACACGTAATTGGTGTTGTATTAAATAAAGTGGATATGAGTGATGAAAGCCATTATGGCTACGGATATGGATATGGTTATGGAGGAGACGATGATGGTAAAAAGAAATAGTTTAATATTCCTTACAGCTTTTGGTCTACTTCTTACAGGCTGTAGTAAGTCAGGTTTTGAGATTACAAAAGATGATATTCTAGAAGTAGCTAGAGACGATGCGAATGCCACAAAAAGTGAATGTGAAAATGTATCAATCAAAGAACAAAAAGGTTCATACATTGTTTCATTTAATACAAATGGTGGATCTTATGAATATAAGATTGGTAAAGATGGGATTATAAAAGAGCGTAGTTTTAAGCGTGGAGCTAAAGAAGAGACTGCTGAAACGGAAAAGGTTGAAGAACCAGTTAAGGAAGAAACTACAAAAAAAGAAGCAGAAAAGTCTTCAACTTCATTTGATGAAGGTCAACAACAGGCAATCAATGCGGTATTGGCAAATTCTGGATTAGTACAAAGTGATGTTACGAATATTACTTGTTTATTAGATTCAAATACAAATCAATATACAGTCACATTTGTATTAAATGATGTCACAACTACAGCTACTGTAGATGCGGCTACGTTTAATGTATTATCTACAATTTTAGGATAATGAATGCATACATTTGTGTATGCATTTTTTCATTTTTGTAGTAATATAGTTAGAAAATGAGGTGTTAAGTATGAATGAAAAGAAGAATGTTATTAGTAAAGTATTTGGAATTCTATTTTCTATAATTTTAGTTATTCCAAGTATTTACTGCTTATATCAATTGATTCAATTAAATGTTTTGACAAGTAAACTATTATTGTTGGCCACAATTATTATAATTTTAATCGACTTAATTTTTGTATTATTACTATGTTTTATGTCTAAAGGTGTAGTATCTAAAATTATCTGTATTCTATTAGCTATTGTATTATCTGTAGGATACGGTATTGGTGGATATTATATTTCTAAAACGGGTGGTGCTTTAAATAAGATTACTTCGGTGACAAAGAATGCGAAAAATACGGTAAGCATTATTGTAAAACAATCGAGTGATATTAAAGATAAAAAGTCTTTAAATGGTCTTACTGTCGGTTATTTAAGAAATATTGGTACAGCTGGATCGGCTGCTATGTTAGAAGATTTAAGTAAATCCAATATTAAGATGGAACAAATACAATATGATAGTATGACAGCACTTTTAGAAGCTTTCTATAATGGGGAAGTAGATTCGATTATTATTAATGAATCAAGTCGTTCACAAATTTTAGATATGGAAGCTTATTCTAACTTTGATTCAAATACGCGTGTTGTTTATCAAACTTCTTATAAAGTAAAAAACAATGATTCAGCCGCAGCTGTAAGTGATATTACTTCAAAACCATTTAATGTATTGATATCAGGGTCCGATACGCGTGGTGGATTTGATGAAAATGGTCGTAGTGATGTGATTATGGTTGCGACTGTGAATCCTAAATCACATACAATTCTATTAACTTCCGTACCACGTGATTTCTATGTCACTACAGCTTGTGATGCAGAAGATGGATGTATGCAAGGAGCATTAGATAAGATTACGCATACAGGTATTCATGGTACAAATACGACAAAGCGTACTGTAGAACAATTATTGGGTATTGAAATCAACTATACATTCAAAGTTGGATTTGATACAGTAACAGAGCTTGTAGATGCCGTTGGTGGAGTGGATGTTACCGTAGCTCCTGGATATGCTTTAGATAGACTTACGACGGATTCTTCTTTTGGTGTACACGAAGGGGTTAACCATTTAAGTGGACAACAGGCACTAGCCTATGCTCGTGAACGTTATTCTTATACAGAAGGGGATCGACAACGTACAAAGAATCAACAGCAAGTTCTTATGGGAATTATCGATAAGATTACAAGTCCTGCGATTGTCACAAATTATGCTTCGATTATGGATAGTATGGCAAATACTTTCTCAACAACAATGTCCAATGATGAGATTACGGATTTGATTAAGTATCAGTTGAATAAGAATCCAAAATGGAAGATGGAACAGTATATGGTAGATGGTACGGGTGATACTTTAATGTGTGCAGAACTTGGAGATGCTGCATCTGTTATGGTTCCAGATCAAAGTACAGTTAAAAAGGCGAAGGATAAAATTAGTGCTGTTTTAGCTGGTAATTCAAGTGATGGTGTACAATAATAGAGCTTAGGGGTACTTACAATGAACAAAGCACATTTGGGTTTAATGATTGGAATGATTTCTTGTATCATGACTAGTATTATATGTCTGGTTCTATATTTAATGATTTCGATTGTGTGGTTAGTTTTGGCTAGTATTGTATTATTGTTAGTTTCTTTATTATTGTTTTTTATAGATTTATTACATGATTAAGTATTGTAGGATGGTTTAAAATGGCCACCCTTTTATGTCAATTTGCCAAAAAGTAGTATTTTATTATATAATCCTGTCTTTGACAGCTAGAAAAGAAATAAAGTGGTCCAAAGCCCTAGTATAAAGGCATTGAGCCACTTTTTTGCGTTGTTGCGGATTATAGTATTTTTTTCTTATCTTTTGTTTGATGTATGATGTTTCTCATTTTCTGTTTTTTTGTTATTTGGTAATCTGTTCTGAATCCAAACAATTTATGAAGATCATCTGTAATATCTGTTCTTGTATAGGATGGGATGTATCCATATCCTTCTAATAATGTAAGATTCATCTTTTTCATGGTGTCCACAATTTTGTCTGCTGTATATTTATATTCTAGTTTGTTTTCTAGAATTCGGAAGAATAATAAGGCCATGAAACAAATAAGAAAATGAGCTTTGATCCTATCATCGTCTCTTAAATAAACGGGTCTGGCATCGAAATCTGATTTTAGAATTCTAAAACATTCTTCAATCTGCCATCTTCTTTTGTTGATGGCTATTATATCTTGAACATCATCATCAAGATTTGTAACAACGGCATAAAATCCATCATACATTGCTTCTTTTTCAATAACTTCTTGGTCGATTTGCCAGATTTCATCTTCAGCTAATTCACCATTGTCCGTGAAGGACTGTTTTTTAAGAAATCTAGCGGGATCGTTAGGATTTTTACGATTCTTTTTTGGCTTGCCGCTATCTGTAATCATTTTTTGAGCTCTTTGTATTTGATTCTGACGTATAGATGCTTGATATTTTTTGTATTTAGGCGAATAAGTCACAATTAAAGTTTCAGAAAGCTCGTTACTGTCATATGGAATTTCTTTGTAGTAGATAGAATTAAAAACTTCTGGATCTTCTTCGTCTAGGTCATTCAAATCAATGAATTTGTTGGAACCAATCTTTCTGTATTGTGATGTAGATAAAGCTGTTTCTCGAACATCTTTTTTTAGCTTTTTAAGAGATTGTGTAATCACGTAAGCTCTTCCGCCTGTTGTGTTCAAAAGACGGTTTTTCTTAGAACCAAGTCCACTATCAGAACAATAAACGAATTGAGAACATTGAAAATCATTGATGACTTTATGTTCATGGTCTTTTAATGTCAGCTGTTCATTTTGGTTCCCAGGAAACAGATCAAATGATAAAGGGAATCCGTCGGCATCCATAAATAATCCCATACCTACTATTGGATTTGGTTTGTTTTCTTTGTTTTTACCGTACTTGGCATCTCCACGTTCCTGTTCGATTTCGAAATAATAATTTGTACAGTCATAATAAAGAACGCGTGTATTTCTTTTATGGATGTAGTTTGAATTTCTGTAAAGCTCTGCCTGAATATAGTCACTCTCTTCAGCTAGAACAGTTAATGCTCTGTAGATATCGTGTAAATGATAAGTAGGTTGTTCAAGAAGCGAATGACAATACTTAAATGAACTTAACTTACTCGTTGGGTTTAAAAAACGAGCATATATCAGATCGGAAAGAATTGCGTTCAAATCGTATTCGTAATCATGTCTGTTTTTGATGTTTCTGCAGATATTATCCAAATGTAGAGAATAATAAATGCTTTGTAGAAAAAGATAACCACAATTGAAAGTGTTCTGCTGATCCTTCTTGATTGGAATATTTGGATTAAGAGCGATAGAAACTGATTCATTTTCCTTTTTATATTTTTCAGTTTCTATACGAGCCTGTTCCTTTGCCCAGGCCATAACACCATCTCTGTCTGTATTCAGTTCTTTAGAAAGTTCAGAAAGTTTACCGAGCTTCTTGTAGATTCTCGAAGTGCTTTTTCCTTTTTCGTTGATGAAAGCATAATTGATATAAAAAGATTCATCTGATTTAGATTTAGTAGTTGTAACACGCATAAATATCACCTAATACAATTATATCACAGATTACGAGATAATACGATATACAAAAACAAATAATTTGACAAAAAAAGTAAAAGAAAAGCGCTAGTTTAAGCGCTATGTTTAAGATCAATTGTGAAAAGGGGTGTCAAACTCCCGAGTATGTATCGGCTGTAAATGCTTATAGCCGAAAAGATCATCTTTCTTCATCTCAACAATACGGAAGAAATCTGTGATTTGATGCATTCTTTTCTTGATTGATAATAGAATTCCCTTTGTATCACAGCCTATATACTCTCTTGCCAATGTGAATAGAACTTCATATCTATTGATATACTTGCCTTCTTGCACCTGCATATCCTTGTGACCATTTAAGAACTTTGCATTCATTATACACAAAACAAAATCAGATGAGCACTTGATCATACCGTTCCTCTAAATCAAAATTTTTAAAAATATAATAATATACTGTATTTATCGCATATTTCAGAATTTTCTATAACCAAATTGATTATAAATTGTGATATAATCATATAGTTAAAAGATTATAAGGAGAAAAATACCTATGAATTTAGATAGCAGTAAACCGCTATATAGGCAAGTAGAAGCAGATATAAAAAGCAAAATAGTTTCAAAAGTATATGTCGCCGGAGAAAAGATGCCTACTGAAAATGAGCTCAGCGAACAATACAATGTCAGTAAAATTACCATACGTAAAGCCATCCAGAACCTTTCAGATGAAGGCTACGTAAAAAAGGTACAGGGAAAAGGCACTTTTATCACCTATAAAAAAGAAAAGATGTACTTAAATAAACCTCGCGGATTTAAAGAAACACTTTCCAGCAAAGGTCATTCTTCTAAAAATGATATTATTCAAGCATCTTTTCTTAATGCGGATGGAGACATCTCAGAAAAACTGTCCATTCCTTTAAACACAAAAGTCGTCTATCTGGAAAGACTTGTATGGGAAGATAACGAGCCTATGGCTATCGATAAAATTTATATCGAAGATGAAAAATTTCCTGGCTTCATCACCAAGCTGAGCAAAGATCGTTCCTTTTACACTATATTAGAAAAAGACTATAATATCCAACCTAAACATGCCGTTTTAGAAATTGATGGCATCATTGCTCAGAATCAACATGCGGATCTTTTGAAATGTAACATCGGAGACCCATTGTTTTCCATCAATAAAATCAGTTATGACTTTGAAGATAAGCCAATTCATTATTCATCAACAATTGTCAGATGCGACAGAGCAACTTACGTCGTTCATACAGACAACTCCAACATGATGAACACAAAAACCAAATCAAAATAACAAAAAAAGTCCCTACGGGACACTATTCAATTAGAGCAGAGGCAATAGTCTCTGATTGTTTTATAATATAGTCATGTTTGATACTGAACTTTATTCCAAACACACATCTAATAATGCTCTGTCATGTGATGATAGAAATTATGACCCTAATTAGCCTAGAATCAAAGATATTTTATAAACTCACTATGAATGGCTATACGATCTCTACATACACGGTAAAGTTCGTGAAGCTGTTCTGGATAATGTAAAAAAAACTCTTTTATGTAACACCTTTTATTTAGGCTCTGACTATTTCGTTTGTCCTGAATGCAATAACTTCAATATTGTTAATCATTAGTGTCATTCAAGATTCTGCACTTCCTGTGGTGTTAAGTATCAAAAATTCTTGCAACCAAAGCTCAGGCTATGTGTGTTGATGTTCATAACCGTCATATTGTTTTTACAACAACAAAGAACAGGATGTACTTAACAGAGTGCATGAACTATTAGGACAGCATCAGAAATTCAAACGAACACTTACTCAAAGAAAAGCCAATCTACAATACAAATTAAAGAAACTAAGATTCAGAACTTTGTGTCAGACACCGATAATCATGATATGCTTAAATGCAGATGTGGTCATCTTATGGACTAGATCAGTTCTGACAATCCATTTAAAGGAGGATACCGACACAATGACAGATACTACAGAGCAGTTTGTCTTGATGAAATGCGAGAAATGTGGTTACACAGAAAATGTGCCTATTCATGATATCCTTATACTTAGACAACTAACTACACCTGATGACACTGAAGACCATCTTCTTTGCCCCTTCTGTTTACATGATATGTATCGTATAGATTCACCTAGATTCAAACATAATTAGGTCACATAAAATATACATATGTTTTCATCATGCTCGAATGAAATAATAATGATTATCCCGAGGAAAATCTCCCCGGGATTTGTCTTATGCGACGCATTGAAATTCTTAATATATAAAAAAACAGATGGTTTTGCATATCTGAATATGCATTGCCATCTGTTTTTGGGTTCCCAATCTGAAATTATGTATATTTGAAAGAGAGATTAAATGTTACTAGAGAATTCCAAGGCCACCCATAACCAATCCAAACAGAATGATTCCAATTAATAATGCATTAGTATTCACTTTCTTCTGAATAAGCTTGTAAACACCCAAAGTAAATACAAGTGGTAATAACTTAGGGAAGATAGTATTTAACATATCCTGCAGAACAAGAGATGTACCACCATTCTGGAACTGTAATGGTGTAGTAATGTTTACCATACTTGCAACCATTCCACCTACAACCAAAAGACCTACGATAGAAGCGAAATGCATGACACGATCCATAAGGCCTCCCTGATAGAGTTTTGCAAGGTATTTATTACCAGATTCATATCCAAGGAAAGTTGCATTATACGCAAATAGTAATGATGGAATCGCAAACAATACTACAGCCAAGATTGGACCTAACACACTTCCCTGCTTTGCAAAGGATAAACCGATACCAAATGTGATGATTCTTAAAGTTCCCTGGAAGAAACTGTCCCCAATACCTGCAAACGGTCCCATCAAACTTGTTTTAATCATAGGAATGGATTCTGTCTGGAAATCACCTTCTTCAGAATTGGCATTCTGCTCTTCCATAGAAGCTACAAGACCCATAATAAATGGTGTCATCTGAGGTGTACAGTTAAAGAATTCCATATGACGTCTGTACGCATCTTTTTTTCTTTCTTCATCATCTGCATATAATTTATCTAAGACCGGAGACATTCCGCACATGAATCCCATGTGCATCTGACGTTCATAGTTCCAGGAACACATGATTGTCAAAGATCTTAAGAAAACTTTACGCAAATCTGCTTTTGTTAATTTCTTCTGTTCCATAATTATACATTTGCTCCTTTTCCATAGAATACCTTATCTAAGATGTATGCCAAAATGATAGCAAACAGTGTTACGCCAACCAGATCCAATCCGGAGTAAGCAACAATCAAGAAACCTAACATAAAGTAAGGGAACATCTTTTTAGACAACATAGTACTTAATAACATTGCAAATCCAAGTGCAGATAACAAGTTACCGGATACTGTCAGACCTTTTGTAATAACTTCAGGAATCGCATCCACAAAGTTACTTACTAAATCTATTCCTAAATATACAGCTAAAAAGACAGGAACAAAGTATACTAAACAGTTGAAGGTAAAGGACCACCATAAATGAACATGAATTGCCTTTTTGAATTTACCTTCATCAATTGCCTTATCTGCAAAATGTGAGAACTGTGCAATCACCATACGCATCAGTTCACTCAGGAATTCACCTGCAACTGCTACAGGAATAGCAAGTGACAAAGCTTCTTCTGTAGTAGCACCCGAAAGGATAGCAAACGCAGTAGCAATGACACTTCCCAGTTGCATGTTTGGAGGACCAGCAGCACCAATAGCCACAAAGCCCATGGACATCAATTCTAATGAGGCGCCAAGGATAATTCCCTGTTTCATATCGCCTAAAACTAAGCCGGCCAATGTACTCAAAATAAGAGGTCTTCCGATATTCTGGCGTCCAATCAATCTGGAGTCAACAACCGCAACCAATGAGACCAAGCCTAATAATATAGCCTTAATTAGCATAATATTTCTCCTTAAACTTTATATCTGATTTTTGATTATCCCTATAAATATTACACTTTCAAGCATTTCGAAGTATAGAAAAACACTCATTTTACCACGAATATACCACGATTGAACGAGCCTTGATATGACGATAAAATAGCACTAAAAAGACACCATTGACACATTGAAGTGGTGTCTTTTATTAATAAGCAGTCAATCCTAAGACTAACTGCTTTTGCAAAATAAAGGTAATCACTATTTTGTTTGTTTCTTTAGAATAATATAGCTTGCAATCACAACTACAAAGAATACTAACACGAAAACTAAAGTATGAAATATTCCTATCGGATAAGGTGCAATCCACCCTTCTAGTTTGAAAACCAATCCTGAAATATATCCTGTAATCATAGAAATAGGCATAAAAGCAACTCCGATTATATTAAGCCAATTTACATAAAAGGGGGATTTTTCTTCCGATAGTATTCTCGCTATAAAATATCCAACAATCCCTATAGCTTGAATAATCATTGAACCCCAAACTGCTTCCATTGTTTGTTCTGCATACCAATTACCAAATGCACAAAACAGCCCAATAGCAACAAAAGCTGTTGATGATATATAAAGTACCTTACTCGTAAGCTCTTTATTTTTTTGTTCTTTGTCTGCTACTGGTTCAATTCCCTTTAGGATATAGTCAGTTGTTACTCCAAAAAAATCACTCATTATAATTATTTTTTCTAAGTCAGGCGTACTTTGTTCACTTTCCCATTTGGAAACAGCCTGCCTTGAAACTCCAACTTTATCCGCAAGTTCCTCTTGTGATATTCCTTTTGATTTCCTTAAATATTGTATTCTGTCTGCCATATTCATTAGCTAACACTCCTTTCTTTCATGGTGTAATTTTAGCAATATTATCAGTTGCATAGCCACCATTTAGATATGGAAATATGTCAACTGGCAGTTGCAATGATGTTTTTTGACAAATCAGCAGAATATTCTTGCTTATAACGTAATTTAAACATATCCATATTATAACAGTTCCATATATCCGCCACAACAAAAATCAGCACACCCCCCTTGACATTTTTCTGTCTTGAAAAATACACACTTTTTCTTTCTTCCTCTTGATTACCAACCACAGAAAAGAAAAAGCCCTGTCAAGAGCCTTGCCACCATTGGTGGTGCTTTGCA
>OFMV01001251.1_pt1 | contig 20283 bp, 23 predicted proteins | sample 1541881 | NCBI WGS metagenome assembly OFMV01 (sample SAMN04209220, study PRJEB22552) | human gut metagenome | biome: gut; material: feces | host: Homo sapiens | place: USA: Oklahoma
CGATGACCACAGTGCCAGCGCTGTCAACGACCGTGACGGCGGGCCGCTTTCCGAGGTTGTGGGCGATTGTCCACACCTTCGCTGCCTGCGCCTGCTTGTGGGTGTGGTGCCTGTCGTCCGTGATGCCGAGCTGTGCCGGCGTCATGTCGCCGATCAGCTCGTGCCCGTTGATCTTGGGCTTGTTGCGCAGGGCTTCGTAGTTTGAGGTGCTGCCGCCGCCCGTCTCCTTCATGGAGGCGGTCATGGAGGCAGGCGTCTCGGTCATCCTTGCCCCGAAGGTCTCCGCGCTGCCAGAGAACGAGGCATTGAAGTCGACGCTCACTTAGATGACGCCGTCCTTCAGGATCCGGCTGAGCGGGGCGGTCATGATGTTGCTCGCAAACGCGCGCCCGTCCTCCGTCCTGCCGCGGATCTGCACCTCCACCTGTTGATCCTCGTCAGGGGACAGAGAGCCGAGCAGCAGCGTGTCGGCTTGCGTCAGGCTGACGGTGACGACCTTGTCGGTCGCGTCGACGCCCTCGTCCCCGAGGTGCTTGGTGACTTCCACCTGCTTCGGTGGGGCATAGGTGGCGAGCTGCTGCGTGCGGAATGTTACCCACATTGTCACGAACTCGCTGACGTCGATGTCACAGTTGATGGTGATGGTTGGTGTGGTGCCTCTATACATGGGCGGCCTCCTTTCTGGCCTTTGGCCGGTAGTTTAGCACTCGAGGCGCTGGAGTCCGCTGTTCCAGATGCCGGCCGTCAGGGTGATGCCCGTCAGGTCTGCAAACGTGATCTGGAACGGGTTGCTTGTGATGTCGCTGAAAACGGCGTCCCACAGCGTTGCGATCTTGCTGGTGTTCTGGCCGACCGCGTTGCTCAGGTCGTTGGCCGATGCCTCGGCAGCCTGCGCGATTGCGATGGCCCGCCGGGCGAGTGCCAGAGCCTCCTCGGCCGTAGCCTGCGCGCCGAGGGCGATGGCCTTGTAGGTCTCGTAGTCCTCTTTGGTGGCGTAGGCGTCGGCAGGGATGTAGGCGGTCACGTTGGTGGCCGTGCCGATCGCGGTGACGATGTCGATGGTTTTCTCGACGATGGTGGCGCCGCCGGAGGGCGGGATCCACTCGGCCAGATCGCCGCAGTTGCCGTAGCAGTACAGCACCTCGCCGACCTCGGGATCGGGATCTTCGGCATAAAGGCCGAGCTCGCGGTAGTAGAAGCCATCGGTCTCGTCGCCGTTGGTGAAGATGCCGCCGACGGCCACGGTGCCGTCACCGTTGATCTTCAGCTTCGTGATGTCGACGGTCGCCTTCGGGCTGACCACGCCGGTGAGGGTGCGGGGCGTCTGGCCCTCCTCGAGGTAGCCATCGCCGAGGACGATCTTGGTGTAGTTGATCTTCTGGCCGGCCACGCCCTTCGCCAGAACGATCAGGCCGGCGGTGGTGATGTCGTTGTTGATAAATGCAGCCATGTCTATCTCCTTTCCTTAGTCTGAGATGACCGCCGCGTCGGTGCCGATGCTGACGGTCTCGCGGTTGTTGTCGTGGACGACGGCCGCGTGGTAGATGTGGATCTCGTCGCTGCCCATGACGTGCACCTCTTGGGTGTGATCCCTGACGGCCATGCCGGAATAAAGGAACATTTCGCCGGTCAGGCAGATCAGGATCGCGTCGAGCCACGAGCTGCGGCGCTTGACCGTCCGCAGCAGCTTCAGGAACAGGTCGAGGTTGCTGTTGACGAGGCTCGGGTTGTCGCTCAGCACCTTGAAGTGATGCGGCTGCCCGCCGTACTGATACCACTCCCTGACCTCGCCGGTGCCGAAGTAGTCGGCCACGATCTGCTCCACGGCGTAGGGGGTGCCGAGTTTCGCGTAGACGCGGTCGCTGTTGCGGATGACGGCCCGCTTGGCTGCGATGGGCGCGGTGCTGTCATACCACTGGATGTTCAGCTCCCACGCCATTTCGTCGAGCTCTGCGTCGCTGAGCTGGTCGATCTTGTTCCACCTGCTCAGGAGCTTCAGGCGTGCATAGGCGTCGCGGCTGATAATGTCGCAGCCGGTGGCAAGGCCCTTGTCGCCGCCGTCCTCCTGCATCCACGCAGGCAGCAGTTTGACCATCTCGGTCTCATTGAGCCGCATTTACACCACCTCGCTCTCGACCTTGTGGCTGACAGTCAGGTGGCCGCTGAACTTGGCGACTTGCGTGTCGTCGAGGGCCTTGTAGGTCGGCTTGACGACGTCCACGCGGAAGGCGCCTGTCAGGTTCTCGCCCCACGAAGGCGAGAGGATCCGCTTGCGGAGCTGGTCGGGGTTGATGTCCCGGCCGAGGGCTGCGACTTGCCACTCGTTGTAGCGGTCGATCGCGCCGCCTGTGCCTTCGACGTTGGCGATCACCTCGGCCTCGCTCTCCGGCGTGGTGTAGTACACGATCTCGATGTCGTAGGTCTCGACCTCCGGGGGCACGGCGCTCACTTTGTCAGTGAGTGGCCGGATGTCCTTGGCGTTGACCACGTCCAGCACCTTCGCCAGCATGGCAGCGTCGGGGATCCCGCCGCCTTCCAGCAGGGGCACGATCTTGACGCAGCCCTCCAGCGTGCGGGTGATGATGATGTCGATGCTTTCGGCAGCCGCGAGACTGCCCTTGAGCGTGATGGCCAGCAGGCCGTCGGCGTAGTCGACGGTGTAGTCCGTGTCCTTGACCGCCGCCGTGCTCTGCCCGTGGGCCTTCACGACGAGGGTGTCGGTCAGAAGTGTGCCGCCGCCCTTGAAGGCTTTGCCGTCGTAGACCGTGAGGGTCTCGCTGACGGTTTCCTTCTCGCTGACGGCCTTTGCGTCCACGATGGAGCTGTCGGCCGTCATTACCCAGTAGATGTAAGCCTGTTCAGGGCCCGCGGTGGATCTCTTGGCGGGCGCCAGACGGATCCGCTCGCGGAGGCGGTTGTCGCCCTCGGTGGTGTAGGGCTCGCCGTCATCGCCTCCGGCCGTTTCGGTCAGGTTGGTGACGGACTCGATGTAGGGGATCAGGTCGACGAGAGTGGCGATCGTGCCGGCTGCGTAGCCGTTGAACTTCGTGCCGTTGCTCACGGCCGAGGTCGGCACCTCCACAGAGTAGGCGCCAGCTTGCAACACAGCGATCTCGTCGGTAGCAAAATAGTTTTCGCTGTCCGGCGTCACCTTCGTCCACTTCGGAATGATGATGTTTTTCTCCTGCGGCGTGGAGACAGAGAAGCGCATGGTCGTCTTGGCCGGTGTGCCTTCCAGTCGTTTCACGTCCTGCCGCTCGCCGATGGCGTCCAGCACCTCGCCCCTCGCATAGCGGAGGAGCGTCTGCCGTCCGACGTCGTTGAGGCTGTTGTAGAGGGCAACGAACACGGGCACGAGAGCCTCGCCGAAGATCCGGCGCTCGTCGCCCGGGTAGAGCGGCTCGCCGGCGCCCTTTTCGAGCTCGGTGATGATGGTCTTGTATAGGGTGCTCGCGTCTGTCGTGGTGAGTTTGATGTCCTCGCCGTAGGTGTTTGTCGCGTCGCTCACGCTGTTCACCTCCTTCATGTGATGTTCTCGATGCTGGCCCGCAGCTCGAAGTCGCCGGTCTGAGCGGCCAGAGCCTTCAGGTCGGAGTCACTGAGTTGCACGCGGGGCTCGTAGGTTTCCACGAGGAACTCCACGTCAGCGGCCAGATCGGTCGCGGCGGTTTCGCTCGGCTTGTCGATCAGTGTGCGGTCGATCCCCTTGATGCGCTCGTAGGGCACCTCCCCGCGGATAGTCTTGAGGAGGTTCTGCACGCAGATCTCGGGTGCTCCGTTGCCGGATGCTTTCATTGGGATCACCTCGCTTTACTTGAGCTGCGCATTGGTTGGTTTCTTGGATGCTTTGGCGTTGCTGGAGGCTCCGACGCTCACGGCCGAGGAGCTGATGCCGAGCTCCTTGTAGGTGGCGATGCCCGCCGCCGACTTGGAGCTGCTGCTCTTGCCGCTGCTGCTGGATTTTCCAGAACTGGCCTTTTTGCTGCTGGCCTCCTCGGCGTACTCGGTCAGCTTGATCGTGATCTTGCCGGTCAGGATCCTGCCGAGGTTGTCCAGCTTGGTGTCTGATAGGCTCACAGCCGTGAGCTGAAGGTTGGCCGGGCCGAAGCGCCGGCCGGCCAGATAGAAGGGAGCATACTGCCCGACCAGCGCCGTCCACGACTCGTACTCGCTGCGCACGTCGCAACCGACCGCTGCGGCCAGATCGAAGTCGAAGCTCATGCTTTGCAGCTTGAGCGCCTTGGTCTTGGTCGCCGGGGATCCGGCTTTGTCGTCGCTGTTTTCCGTGTCGAGCTCGACGCTGTGGGAGATGCCATTGAGTGCGGCGATCCTCTGGCTGGAGACGCCCCACGTCTTGCCGTTCCACGATGCCATGACGGCCATGTCTATCCCTCCTTACTGTGGGCCAGAAGTGGTGCCGCCTCGGCTGTCGGTGTGGGTGTGGCCGGTCAGGCTGATGCCTGTGGCGGTCACGTCTGCCGACGGGACGCTGATGCCCTTGTCCTGTATCGTGAGCTCGCCCTTCTTGACGGTGATGTCGCCCAGGACGATACCGTCCCACTCTCCGTCCATGCGGGAGAGGATGATGCCGGTGCCGTCCTCGAACATAGCATAGGCGACTTCTGTGCCGGGGGTCAGGTTTCCCATCTCCCCGCGCAGATACCACGGGATCGTCAGCGGCCGCGTGACCATGCTGTCGGCGGTGCTCGGGAGCACTCTGGCCGTGGTTTTGTCGCCATTCCTGTCGGCCTTTCCCTCCACGCTGGAGATCTTGCCCTTCTGGATCATTTGGTTGTTGCTGTTCATCAATATCCCTCCAGTGGCTTGCGGAGGTATAGCTTGCTCCGCGTCTTGACGTAGTCGTGCCGGATCCGGCTGATGAAGGCCGTGCCGTCCCATGACTTAACGCCCTCGGTCGCCAGCGTGACCACAGAGCCCGCCGCATAGTCTCGCAGCAGCGAGCCTGTCCAGAGGGTGCCGACGGTCGCGTTTTTGTTGGCGTCCCGGAGGAGGCCCTTGGCGAAGCGGTCAGCCTCGCTCTGGTCGGTCATGCGGAAGGGTATGATCCGGCGCAGCACCTTGTCGCCGCCGCTTGGGGCTGCGAAGGTGCCGGTCAGGCCGCCGTTGACAGCTTCGGCCGAGCCGTAGGCGTTGGTGCCCTCGTCGCGGTACTCGAAGTCATTGGCCGGGGTGATGGTGATGGTGTCGACGGGCTGCTGGCTCTCCATGTACGCCTCGTCATAGACGACCAGCTTGCCGTCATACACCAGAAACGCCGCGCCCTCGAGGGTGCAGCGGTTTTGAAAAAATGCGAAGTCTGCGAGGTTGTTCTGCTCGACGTAGTCGTAGGTCTGGTCGGTGATCCCGTAGGTCTCGAGCGTCAGGCCGTGACGGCCGGCGATCTCTTGGGCCAGTTGCAGGAACTTGACCTTTTCCCACGATTTGCTCCGCGTATCCTTCGCAGACTGCGGGACGGAATAGGCCCGCAGGGTGATGATGCCGGACTCGGGGACGACGCTTTCGACGAACATTTTGCCCGTCTTGGCCGCGCCGTCCTCGATGGCGATGGTATCGCCCTTCTTGGGGTTCCACGAGTCCCACAGCTCGCGGGTGTCGTTGAGCTTGAGCAGCAGCTCGTCGCTCTGCTTTTCGGCGTACATATCGTGATAGCAGCGGTGGACGCTGATGTCCGGGTAGATGTCGACGCCTTCGTATAGGATTTTCACGGCGTCACCTCCTCCACGGCGGCAGGGTCTCCGGCGTCTCCACGGTCTCGACGATCGGGATCCGCACAGCCTCGCCGCCCTCGAAGATCAGCACGTCGCTGAGGTCGGGGTTGGCCTCGATGATGGTGCTCGCCATGCGCTCCTCGTTATAGGCGACGAGCGCGATGCTGTCGAAGGTGTCGCCGCCCTGCGCAACATAATCAATAAAGCCGACTGTCTGCTGTGACATAGGCGCCGCCCTCCCTTCTGCTGAGTGCCTCGAGGATGAAGTCGATGAACTCCGGCTCGAGGTCGCGGAGCTTTCGGATCAGTGCGTCCTCGTCGGTGTCGCCCTCGATCTTGATCTGCGGGGAGAAGGACAGCCCGCTCAGGTCGTAGACCACAGCGGTGCCGGAGCCGCCGCTGAGCAGCTCGTAGTCGCTTTCGCCGTCAGATGCTCCGAGCATCCGGCCCGCCTCGGCCCAGTAGGACAGGTTTTGCGAGCGGTATGCAGGGTTGAAGCTGATGACCGCCTCGGTCGGGTAGCGCGGATCCTCGCCGGCGATGGACGGGCCTCTTGTGAAGCCGCCGGTCGCATAGCCAGAGACGGACGCGCTGCCGCCGCCCCCACCTCCGAACAGGCCGGCGATCTTGGAAATGACGCCGGAGCCGAAGCTGACAATTTTCGATACCCAGCCGACGATCGTGCCGAGCACGCTGGCGATGGGTTCCAGAATAGACAGCAGCGGAGTCAGCAGCGGGGTGATGGCGCCGATCAGGCTCAGGATCGGAGGGAGTAGTGCCTGAACGAGCTGCATCAGGGGATCAAGCAGCGGCATGATGACGCTGTTGACGATTTGCAGGGCCACTTCCAGCAGCGGGGTGATGACCGGCAGCAGGCTCGAGATGATGCTCACCAGCACAGGCAGCACAGCGCTGACGATCTGCGTGATGATCGGGAGCACGGTGGCGAGCAGGCTGGCAATAGGTGGCAGGATCGCGGAGACGATCTGCATGAGTGGCGGGAGGAGCGTCTGCACGAGGTTGAGAAGCGGCGGGAGCAGAGTGCTCATTAGCTGCGTCAGAACGGGCAGAAGGTCGGCCGCGAGCTGAGAGATCAGGGGCAGAACGTCCTCGAGGGCGTCGGCAGCGCCGGTCAGGAACTCGTCGACAAACGGGGCCGCAGCCTCGACCGCCTTGGAGATGGCCGGGGTGATCTGCTCCATCAGCTTTTGCAGGGTCGGCATGAACTTGTTGAGGCCGTCGAACACAGTGTTCGCCATAGGCTTGAGGGCCACTTCGAGCCCCTGCTTCATAACCTGAAGCCGCTCGGCGAAGTCGTAGGTGTCATCGGCTGCGCCGGCGATTGTCTCGCCGTTTTCTTGCAGCTCAGCCGTCAGGTCTGCGACGGCCAGAGAGCCGTCTCGGATTGCTGCGGCCATCGTGGAGCCTGCCCTTGTGCCGAAGATCTCCGACGCGATGCTGGCGGCCTCTGCGGCCGTCCCGGCGTTTTTGATCTTTTCGTAGTACATGGCGAGCCCGTCGCTGGCGCTGATGCCCTCCTTGGCGAGCGTGGCGACGCTCTTTTTCATGGCGCCGAGCACTTCGTCGGTGTTTACGCCGGCCTTGTCGAGCTGGCCCATCAGGGCGCTCGCCGTCTCGAAGGAGTAGCCCATCTCCTGAAGCTGCGGGCCGAACTTCTGCATATCTGCCATCAGATCCGTGAAGCCCATGCCCGTGCTCTGGCTGACCTTAAAAATGTAGTCCATAGCGCCGCCCATGTCGTCGGCGTCGATGTTCCACTGTTGGAAGGCTTGGCTCGACTCCTCGATCACGCTGCCGAGGTCGTCCCCGAGCATATCGCTCACTTGGATGGCCTGCTTGGAGATCTCCTGAAGCTGCGGGCCGGTGAGGCCGAGGCGGGTGTTGTAGTCTGCGATCGCCTTGCTGGCGTCCTCCATTGTGGTCGGGACGCTCTTGTAGATGGCGTCGAAGTCATCAAGAAGCCCGTCCAGCGCGTCGCCGGTGGCGCCGGTTCCGATGCGGATAGCATCAGCAGCGTCATCGAAGGACGCGCCGAGATCCTTCATGTACTTTCCGGCCTCGACGACTGCCTTGCCTGTCGCCACAGCGATGCCGCCCACGGCTGCACCAACGGCCAGCGCCTTCACGTTCAGGCCGCTGATTTTCTTCTGAGCCTGTTCGATGGCTTTGCCGAGTGATGGGTCGATGCTGCCGGCCAGATTGACGACCGCCTGCATCGTTTTTCCGTTTGCCATGTGCGTCACCTCCTTCTGATGTGGGGTTTCTTAAAGCTGGCCGCACGAGTCGGCCGGCTCGCTTGGAGCCGCTTGGCCTCCTCGACGGCCTCCCCGTATTCGGTCAGGAAGTCGGTCAGCCTTCGCTCTCCGAGGTCTCGCGTCGACGTGTGGAAGGCTCGGGCGTAGTCTCGGATTGCGCGTCGGAGCTGTCGGGGGTGTAGGGTTCCTCCGACTTCCCGGAAATAAAATCCCGGCCGATCCTCATAATCTTCATAACGTCGTAGCCACGGACGCGCTCGAGGTCGGAGATGTCGATCTCAGGGTTGATGGCGATGATGGCAGCGAAGCCGAGGTAGAGGTGCAGGCCGTAGTCCAGCTCGGCCGCGCCGGCCGCGTTGCCGTTCTTGGATCCGCTGGCGCTCAGCTTTCTGGCGTCAGCTTCAGCAAACGCCTGTGCGGTGATCTCGCTGATGTCATAGGTCAGCTCGTCGTAGCTCTTGCCGTTGATCTGCACGGGGTTGTCGAGCTTGATGGTGTTCTTCATTGGGTGCGTCTCCTTTCGATAAATAGAGGGCGCCGCACAGGCGCGGCGCCCTTCAGGTTACAGCAGGCTGCGGATGTCCTTGGCGTAGTCGACGCCGCCGACGCGCAGGATCGTGTTGAGCTGGTCGATCAGCCAGTATTCAGCGCCGCCGACGTAGAGCTGGTAGCGGCTCACGGCAAACGTGGCCTCGTTCTCGCTGGTGTTGCCGGGATCCACAGAGAGGCCCGGGATGCCCTTGGAGACACAGCGGAGGAACGCCTTGCAGCCTTCGGTCTTGGTGGAGCCGTCGGCCTGCTTCACGTCCTGAGCCCAGCGGATCTCGATGGTCTTGCTCTCGAGCTTCATCATGTTCCGCAGGCCGAGGTCAATGCCGATCTTGGTGATGGACGCCTCCATAGCCTCGATCTGGCCGAGGATGGGGGCGGTGTAGGTTCCCATAGCCTTGAAGTCAGCGGTCACAGGAGTGACGGCCGGCAGCGAGATGGTCACGTCTTTGGCGACGAGGGTGCCGCCGATGTAGACGGTGTCGGCGAGGATGGGGCCCTTCAGGTCGAGCCACAGGTTTGCCATTACTCGTCACCTCCTTCGTAGTAGACGGAGAAGCCCGCGTCGGTGTAGGCGACGTAGACGCTCGCAGACTTGAGGGGCGGGGTCGGGGTGACGGCGATGTCCCAGCGGAAGTCGCCATTCATCACGTCGGTGGTGCTGTTCTCGCTCTCGAGGAACAGGATCACAGGGGAGCCGAGCAGCGCGCCCATGCTGACATAGCCGTCGAGCTTCTCCTGCTCGCGGTTGATGATGCGATCCTTCAGCGCGCGGGTCATGGGCTCGTCGATCTCCGGGCTCCACTCGCGCTGGAAGTCGTTGGTGATGTGCATGAGCATCCGCATGGAGACGTCGAAGATCGCGCGGGGATCCACATTTGCGCCGTAGGTGTAGGCAGCCGTATGGTCGCCCCACAGTACCCACTCGCCGCCCCATGCCACGGCGGTGCTGATGCCGTTCTGCGTCAGCTCCTTGCCGGTCTGCTGGTCGAAGCCGCGGTTGTTGGCGTTGGCGCCGAAATACTGCTTGATGATGGGGATAGCCTTGTTGCCGCAGGTCTCCATCGGGACGCTGTTGTGGCTGAAGTCGGCGCGCATGAGCTCGACCACGGCCATCGTGCTCAGGTGGTACACGTTGCCGAGATTGTCCACGCCCTGCGGCCAGTAGACCTTGGAACGCTCGCCGGTGAAGGCGTTGGCCTTCTTCCATGCGATCGCCTTGGTGATCGTGTCGACCGCCTGCGCGGTGCTGTCCACGAGGGGCAGGTCGGCCACGACGAAGGCGTCCCAGTGGCCGTTGATCTTCTGGCTGGCCGTCAGCATAGCGTTATAGACGGCAGGGCTGTGGCTCCAGCCGGGGGCTGCGATCAGATTGCAGACCGCGAACTGCTCGGGATAGAGCAGCGCGATCGCGCTCAGGCCGCTGTACTCGCCGGAGGAGGTGACGCCGCCGATGATGTCGCTGTCCTCGACGCTGTCATCCACCTCGTAGAAGGTGGCCGTCAGGTTGCCGGTGAGCTGTGCGTCGTCCTTCAGGCTGGTGATGATGACCGTGCCCTTGGTAAAGTTGTAGTCCACGGCATAGTCGGAGCCCTCGACGTAGTTGCCGCTGGTCGCCTTTGCGATGGTCAGCGTGTCGAGGATGATCGTGCTGCTGGCGAACTCGGCACGGCCGCCGGTGAAGGCGAGGGTCTTGGTGGTGGCCTCCTCTTTGCGGTGCTTTCCCTCAGAGGGGTCGAGCACGTTGATGACGTAGATCGGGCCGATGTTCCCGAGGGTGTTGTTGAAATGCGCGTACACGGCCTCGCACAGGGTAAAGGTGCCCCAGTCGGACGAGTAGCCGATCTTCTTCTGAGCGTCGACCAGACTGGTGATCTTGATCGGCGCGTTGATGATGCCGGCCTTGTCGAAGTCGCGCACGAGGTTGACGGGTGCCGTGCCGATATAGACCGGCGTGGTGCCCGCCTGCACGGCGCTCTGTGCCACAGTCTCGCCGATGTGGCCGTAGGCGCCGTAGAGGTATTCGTTTGCCATCTGCTTATCCTCCTTTGCATGAAATTAGAGCAGCCGAGCGGCTGCCCTTAAAGCAGGTGTTGGTAGCTTTTCGGGTTGCGGGTCAGGGTCTCCTCGATGGAGAACTCAGCCCACGCAAACCAGTACGGGTAGAAGTCGGGGACGGCGTCTTGCTCCGCGACGGGGCCGAAGGTGATGCCCTTCTCCTTGATGACGCGGAGGTCGCCGAGGTACTCGGTGTTTTCAATCAGCCGGAGGGCTGTGTCCACAAAATTCCATGCGTCACGCCAGCCCTCTCCGTTCTTCACGAAGTAGGAGGCCGCCGCCTCGTTGTATTGCTGGATGTAGGTGCCGCTGCCGTCGCCCTTCGGCTTGAAGATGTCGGGCCCGTGGTAGCCGGGATCCCACGCTGAGAAGCAGAGCCGGATCTTGATGTCTCGGGCACTCTGGAGCAGGTCGTCGTCGCCCTGAACAATCTGCACGCAGACCGACGGGATCGGCGCGGCGATGTTCGGGGGTGTCCTGTCCTTCGATGGTACGAAAAGCGAGAACGCGGCCGGGTTTACCAGCTTGTATGGGTAGGAGGCGTCCGTTGCGTTGTCGTCGGGGAGCTTCAGCTTGACCAGAGGGCAGACCTCGGCGGTCAGCCAGTCCCGGACGGTTTCGATGCTGTTGACGATGGACATGGGGCACCTCCTACATGGTGACAGTCTGGCCGAGGGCCACGGTGGCGATCCCCATGTCCTCGCTCCAGTCGTTGACGATGTACTCGCGGCCGTCGACGTTGAGCCCTTCGCCCGCCGGGCGCCGAGCGGGCAGATCCTCGACCGCCGCGTAAAGCAGCAGAGAGGACTCCGCGACGCTCAGCTCTTGCCCCCCTTGGCGTTCCTTCAGGGCGTTGTCGTCCAGCACGGCAGCGATGGCCCGGCCTTCGACGGTGTGCTTCTCACCGAACTCGTCGAGATTGAGAAACGTGCGCCGGCGGTCGGCCTCGACCATCGCCTTGAAGCTGAAGGCCATCAGACAGGATCGGCGGCGCCGATCTGAGGGGGCTCCTCGTCGTCGGTGCCGTCATCAGACTGCTCGGCCTTGGCGGCCTCGATGGCAGCGATGACGTCGGCCTTCTTGCGCATGGCAGAGGCGTCCACGCCATAGCGCGCGGCCACTTCCTTCAGCTCGTCGAGCTTCATGTCCTCGTCGTACTCAGGGGACTCGTCGACCGTGGTGTTGGTGCTGGCAGGCTCGTCGGCGTCGTCGCCGGGAGTAGGTGCGGTCTGCTCGGCAGTCTCGCCCTGCTCGCCGATGTACTTGGCGACGCCTTCCTTCACCAGACGGGCCTCCAGCTCGTCGTCGAACTTCTGAGGGCCGTCTGCTTCAGTGATGGGGATCACCTTGCGGCCGTTATAGTAGCCGAAGGTGCCCTTGATAATCTGGATCATGCTCTGCTCCTTTCTGCTGCGCTCAGTCCGTCAGGACGTCCGCAACGATGAACGGGTTCTTGTTGTTGGGGATCATCAGCGGGCGGCTGGAGATGGTCAGCGTGCGGCTGTTGCCTTCGGCGCTGCTCACATACTTCGGCACGCGGCGGCCGGCGTAGGTGTGGAACTCGCCGTCGCTCTGCTCGACCTGAGAGACGGCGCCGTAGGCGGTGCGGCCAGCGCCGGGAGCGGTGAGGACGCACTTGCCGGACGGGATGTAGAGCTTGTCGTTGCCCTCGTCGTCGGTATAGGTCAGGTCGTAGGAGATGACGCTGATGATGCGGCCGAGGACGTTCAGGCGGGCCACGATGGCAGCGCCGTCAGGCAGCAGCTCGGGCTCCACGTTGCCGATCTCGATGCGGCGGTTGTCGAGGAGCTTCTGCACGGCCGCGTCGTTGATGATGGTGTCAGCCACATCCGGGGAGCAGACCAGATCAGAGGCGCGGAGGCCGCGCTTGGTCAGCATACGGATCATGGCCTCCAGATCCTTCAGGATCTTGCCGCCGGTGGCGTCCCACTTGGCCGTCGGGGTGTAGGTCGCGGGGTTGCTGGCCTCGGAGTAGAAACGGATCTCCATCTCGTCGGCCTTGTCGACGTCGTCGGCGATGTGCTTCATCACGCAGCCGTTGGTCAGCATGGTCTCGGCGGCCATCGCTTCTTCGCGGTTGGTGATGAGCTCGCCCAGCTCGTCAGCGTCGCGCAGGATGAGGGTCTGCTGGCGCTGCTCAGGGGTGAGCTGAGAGTAGAGAGCCTCGCCGAAGCCACGCTTGCGCAGCTCGTCGAGGGTCAGGACGCGACGGGGAGCCACGAAGGGCGGGGTGTAGCGTTCCATATTGTAGCCGGCGCGCAGGACGGTGACGCCGCCCTTGCGAGGGGCCACGAAGGGCGCCAGCTTCTTGCTGCCGTCACGGAACTCGACGAGCACGTCGTCGGTGGCGAAGATGTCGCTCGCGTCGTTGGTGGGGAAATAGCGGTCACGCAGGAAGGTCGCGGCAGGGGTGAGCTGCTGCACGGCCATGAGCAGCGTGTGGGTGTCGTAGAAGTTAAAAGGCATTTTGTTGTCCTCCTTCTCTTAGTATTCGATGGCGTCGGAGAGCAGGATGCCGGCCTTGCGCAGCTCCTCCTCGTCGGTCGCCTTCAGAGTGTAGCCGCTTGCGACGGCCAGCTTGTTGCGGGCGAAGTGGCCGGTGCGGTAGGCCAGCACGGTCACGTCCGCGGTGGTGCCGACTTCCACGTCCTCGGCGAGGATGCAGTTGGCGGTCAGGGTTTCGTTGGTGGTCGCGGTGGAGCCGAGGATCACCAGCTTGCCGTCGCCGGCGGTGCCGGCAGACAGGGCCAGCGCGGTGCCGCGCTTATAGGTGGCCGCGGCGGTGGCCTCCTTGCGGATGGTCACGGTGAGCACGTCAGCGACGGGCTCGTTGGCAACGATCAGGCCGTCATAGCCGACGCTGCCGAGGTTTTCGTCCAGTCTCTTGCTCATTACTTCTTACCTCCGTTCTGAGACTTGGTGGAGTTGTAGAGGCCGACGATGGCGTCCACCTTTGCCTTGTCGTCGTTTTCGCCGCCTTCCTCGCCGCCGTTAGGGGCAGCGCCGACGCCGGCAGCGCCGGACTCGTCGTTGTCAGCCTTGGCGTCCTTCAGGTGCTTGGCACCGAGGGCCGCCTGCTTCTGCATAGCCTTGAGTGCGAGCTGCTCAGCGGTGCAGGGGGTCTCGCCGTACTTGGCGTCCCTGACGAGCTGCGCGTCGCCCACACTTGCGGCGATGCTGTCGATGGCCTCGATGCGGGCGCGCTCCTGCGTTCTGGCAGTTTCGGCCGCCTGCTGCTCGATCTGAGCCACGACGTCGGGGTGCTGTGCTCTCATTTCTTCGAGGGTCATGGTCTTGTTGTCCTCCTTCTTGGGGCCGTCGTTCTTGGCGGCCGCGTGTTTATTTCCAGCCGCAGGGGCGGCGTGGATGCTGTTGTCGATGGGGATCGTCCCCGGGATGTGTCTGAAGCCCTTGACGTCGTGCCGGATGCCGGCGACGAGGAGCACCTTCTTGTCGGCGCTCAGGGTGACGTCGGGGCCTTCGTCTGTGAGCAGGGTGTCGGCAAAGCCGTTGTCAATGGCCTCCTGCCCGACCATCCACGTCTCGCGGGTCATCATGCTGCGGAGCTGGTCGACCTCGAGGCCGGTCTTGGCGTGGTAGATCTCCGCGATGGCCCGCTCGCTCGCGTCGAAGTCCTTCTGGAGCTTCTTCAGGTCTGCGAGGGTGTAGTAGTCGTAGAGCAGCCCGGCGACGCCGTGGATCATCACCATGCTGCCGGGATAGACCTGTACCTCGTCGCCCGCGCAGGCGATGACGCTGGCCGCACTGGCCGCGATGCCTTCCACGACGACGACCTTGTGGCCGGTCAGGCCCTTGATGGCGTTGTGGATGGCGATGCCGGTGTAGAGGTCGCCGCCGCAGCTATTGATCTTGATGGTGATGTTGCTCTTGCCCTTGACGGCCGCGAGATCCTCCATGAAGCTCTCGGGCGCGATGTAGAGGCCGGGCTCGGGCTCGCCCGTCCACCAGTCCACAGGCTGACGGCTCACGACGTCGCCGTAGAGGGTGATCTCGCCCTCGTCGTCGCCGATGCTGGCGACGTTCCAGAACTTGATCGGCGTGCCCGCAGTCTGAGGCCCGGCGCAGAGCCGGGGAGTGTTATGCGTTCTCATGCTTGTCTCCTTCCTTGATGCTTTTGATGGCCTCGGCGACGATCGCCTCCCGCAGAGCTGCGGAGATCGTGCCGCTGGCCGCTGTGCTCTGGTCGACCTGCCCCTGCGCTGCGCGCAGCTTCTCGTTTTCCCGAGTGAGCTGGTCGACGTTGGCGTCCCACTGACCGCCGTTGAGTCGGATGGTCGCCTGCTCTCTGGTCGTGATGCCTTCGCCGATGGCGAGGATCTCGGCTGTGATCTCCTTCGTCGGGTCGAGCTGTCCCTGAGAGGGGCCGATCCACTCGGCGCCGAGGTATGCGGCGCGGATCGCCGGATCTGCGAAGAAGCCCGGGGCGCTGATGCGGCCGCGGGCGACGGCTTCAGAGAGCCAGATCTCATATACCGGCGTGCAGAAGTCATCGACAAACCACTTGCGCCTCATGCGGAACGCCTTCCACGCCTCCATCAGGGCGGCGCGGCTGGCGCTGTACGAGCTGTTGAAGCTCTTGAGCAGAAGGTCGGCCGGGATCTCGAGCGCGGCGCCCACCTGTTCACAGATGGCGCGCAGGAAGGTGTTGAAGCCACTGGCCGGCCGCTTGGGGTCTGCAAAGGTCACGTCCTCGCCGGGCTCCATGATGTTGATCTGGCCGGGGCCCATCTCGTACTCGTTAGGATCTCGGCTCACCTCCGGCAGGCTGCTCCCGACCTCGTTGAACGGGTTGTCGCCGGCGCCTGCCTCGGTCTTGATGAAGGCCGTGAAAAACGACTCGACGACCGCCGCAGTCAGCTCGCTCTCGGTGTAGCGGCGAAGCTGGAGCAGGGGCTCGATGACCTGCGCGAGATAGCTGACGCCGCGGTATTGATCCGGGCGCTCGCTCTCCATGACGTGCAGGATGTTCGGCAGGCCAGTCCGCTCGCCGTATGCCTGAACACGGGCCCACGTCGTCGTCGTGCTGCCAAGCTCGAAGGGGTAGGTGCTGCGGATGTGGTACGCCTCGATCTGTCCGTCGTCGTTCACCTCGACGCCGTCGTAGATGGTGTTGCCGTTGGCCGCCTTGCCGGTGGTCAGCAGCATCGGGGTGATGATGCCGGAAGTCGTTGGCGTGGCGACTCGGTCGGCCTCGATCAGGTGCAGGCGTAGCGAGTAGGGCGTGAGCGGCGTCGGCTCGTACTGCTTCACGACGGCGAACACATCGCCGCTGACCAGCCACGAGGAGAGTGCGAGCTGCTGCATGGCTGCGAAGTTGTTGACGCCGGTGGCGTCGCACGCCCTTTTGTTCTCAGACCAGAGAGCGAACTCACGCTCGGCCTGAGCCTGCCATGCGTCAGCGGCCTCCTGCGTCATGCCGAGCGCCTCGCGGTCGATCCGACTCTTGAGCTGGAGGCCGATGCCGACGACGTTGGTGCGGTTGGTGCGGATGGCAGAGGTGGCGATCGGGGCCGCCATGTAAAGCATCCGGGCACGCTGCCGCAGGGTGTAGTTGTTGGCGTCGATGTCCTCCTTCGGGCTGCCGCTCATAGCTCTGAAGCCCTTGGTCGCCTTCTTGTGCCAGCTCGCGCCGGCGTCGCCGTAGCCCTTATTCACAGGGCGCGGCTGCTGCCGCCTGTTCTGTGGGCGGCTTCTGCTTTTTCTTTTGCTGATGGTGCTCACCTCCTTCATGGTGAAGATGGCCGAGTCGGGAGAAAAGGAGCGAAAACTCCCGGCGTCGGCCTATGAAAAAAGCCCCTTTCGGGGCTTCTTTCACCAGTCTCGGGGCACTACTCCCACAGCTTTTCGCGGCTTCTCACCGTTCAGTGCGGCCTCGAGGGCTTCGATGTCTGCCTCGAGCTGTTTGATGGCGGCCCGGATGGATCCGAGGTCGGTGTTGTAGCGGGCCAGATTGCGCGAGCCGATGCCGTAGCTCTGGACGCCTCCGTCCAGCATCTCGGCCTCTCGCTTCAGGTAGAGCTCCAGCCGGTTCCTCTTGATGGAGAGCTGGTACTCGATTTGTTCGCGGGTCTTTCTCATTGTGGTGTGTCCTCCTTACCAGTCGTCGAAGGCGTCGGCCCGGTTGTGCCGTTGCCGCTGCCGTCGCTGTTGCGGGGCCTTCGGTTTTTCCTCCAGTCCTTGCAGGCGGCGCTCGATGGCGTCCATGTCGGGGTTGATGATCTTGAGGCCGGCGTTGGCGTAGTCGCGGCAGTCGAGGGCCTCGTTGCGGTTGTGCCCGGGCAGCTTCTCCCACGCCCAGCGGTCGCCGCGGCGCGTGTGCGTGAGCACCAGCTTCTCGGAGAGGAGCCCGTTGAAGAAATTGAGGTCATAACCGGCGTCGGGGTGCCGGTTGAAATGGCAGTATTTTGGCCCGGGCTCCTGCACCTTCAGATTAGCCATGATCGTCGCCTTGCCGGCGTCGACGCCGATGGTGTAGAGCCAGCAGGTGATCCGCTTGTTGTCGCGGATCGGCACCTTGCTCGGGGGCGAGACGAAGGGGATGCCGTCGCCGCCCTTGCCCTTGATGGCAAAGATGCGCTTGCCGACGCGGGCCAGGCACGCCTCATAGACCTCTTGGGTAAAGTGGCCGCCGGAGTCGACGCAGGTGATGGAGATCTTCAGGCCGCGGCCGTTTTTGAACTTGTAGACGTGGTCGACCACGTCATCGAGCCGCTGCCAGACCTCCGGGGTGTCTGGCCGGCCCATGATGTAGCCCTTGACGACGCCCCACGTCTCGCCGTACTTCCCGTGACCGACTACCTCGTATTCGAGGCGGTTGTCCTGAGTGTCGACGCCGCAGGTCAGCACGAGCACGCCGTCAGGCAGCTCCACAGGGGTGCCGTCCGAGCGGGTGCCGTAGTCCTCACGGCGGGCGAGCATGGTGTCCTCGTCCTCGAGGTCGCCGCGATCTTCCCACAGTTGGCCGAGCAGGGTGTTGTAGACGACCTTGAGGCGCTGCGGGTCATCCTTGGCGTCGAGGAACTTGAGGACGATCTTCTCCCACGGAGTCCACGGGCTCGAGAAGGCATTGAGCCAAAAAGAACGGACGCCCTTCTTGTAGGCGTCCGGGTTGTCGGCGATCCACTTGGCAGGCTGCTTTCGCATGGTGTCCTCGGGGATCAAGCAGCCGCACGCCGGGCAGCTCCACGAGACGCCGCTCTTGAGGCTCCACGACTTTTTCCCGCGGATCCTCTTGACCTCCGGGTCGAAGTGGATATTGTCGAACACGATCTCGCTGTACTCCCCGCACTCGGGGCAGCGGTGGCACCAGCGTTCCTGCGTGCCTTGGTAAAAACTCGTCTCGATGTTGCTGTTGCCCTTGATGGTCGGGGTCGAGACCTCGACCGCCTTCGCGTTGTAGAATGTGGCCTGACGTGCTTCGGCCAGCGCCCACGGATCGCCCTCGGTGCCGGCGCTGGTCGCCCAGCGGTCGCGCTCGTCGCCGATGATGTAGCGGGCAGGCGTGGAGGCCAGAGCCGAGGCGCTGTTGGAGCCGGTCAGGGTGAGCATCCCGCCCGGGAACGACTTCTGAAGGATTGTGTTGCCGCTGTCCTTGGCCTTGACGTCGTGCACCTTCGCCTTCAGGGGTTTGCTGTCGCGGATCATAGGGGCCACGCGGAGGCGGCTGAACTTCCGGGCGTCGTCGATGGTCGGGTGGACGTAGAGGATGCTGCCGGGGTCTTGGTCGATGATGTAGCCGATGATGTTGAGCTCGAGCTCAGACTTGCCAACCTGAGAGGCGGCCACCATGACTATTTTGTGCACCTTCGGATCCGTAAAGGCCCGCATGGGCTCCTCGAGGTACGGGGTGCGCTTGGTACGCCACGGGCCGGCCTCGGCTGAGCTTTCCGGGGAGAGGCGGCGGTGCTTGTCAGCCCACTCGTCCACGGTCAGGCTCTCAGGCGGGGCGAAGCGTTTGACCGCTCCGGCGATGGCGGTATTGAGCTTCGCGGCGGCTTTTTTAGTCGTCCGCGTCATCGGCGAGCTGCTCGCTCCAGCCTTCCCGATCCCTTACTCGCCGGGCATACACCTCGGGATCGTATTTATAGCCGGCCAGCTCCGTCAGGATCTTGTAGACCTCTGCGCGGATGATCTCAGACGCCTCGGCGGGTGTTGCTGCGCCGGTGACGTCGACGGCCAGACGGCCCGGCAGGGCCACGAGCATCGACCTGATGTTGTAGACGAGGTCGGTCATCACAGCCTCGACATCCTCGCTGCGGTGCATGGTGCCCTCGAGCTCACTGAGCTGGAGGGCGGCGATGTCTGCCTTGCTGCGCTTGAGGTCAGCCTCAGCCTCCAGACGCCGGCCTTCGATCTCGCTGTCCTTCTTCGACGGTTCCCGGCCGTTGGCCTTGGCCGTCAGGTATCGGATGTACCTCTGGATCGTCGGCAGCAGGTCGTAGCGGTTGGCGTTGCCTTCCTTGACCGCGGCGATGACGCCCTCCTTGGTGAGCTGCTGCACTCGGCGGGGCGTCATGTCGAACAGGGCCGCGATGGTCTTGCTGTCGACGAGCTTGTTGTTGGTTGGGTTCGGCATGGCGTTCCCTCCTTTCTGCCGCTCGGGCGAAACGAAACGGCCCGAAAAAATTTTTTCCCGGCTGCGCGTTTTTTGGGCTCGCCAGCACCGCAGGCCAGAGCAGGCCGTCACAGTACCTTCGGCGCGTCGCTGCGCGCGTGGAGGCGTCTGCGAGGCGCTGTGTCGCGCTCTGTGCGCGTCTGGCGGTGTGGGCCGGGCTCGGTGTCGGGCGCCGTGGCGGGGCGCCCTGTGGGCCGCTGCGGGCTATTTCCCGAGGGCTCGGTCGAGGTTGTGCTGGAGGCGCTTGGCCGTCTCCTCTTGGAGCCGAGTCATTATCTTCTCATTGGTGCGCTCGCTGGTTATCATGGAGGGCACCGAGATGGTGGTGAACTTCTTGATGTCGGTGCGCGTCCGGCTCATTCGCTGGAATGGAATGGCGCTGACGCCGCCGGCCTTGGTGTTGCCTGTCCCCATGAGGATATTGTGCGATCGCTCGGAGTACGGGCCGCCCGGGGTGCGGGTGTTCAGGTAGCGGCCGATGACCTTCTTCTGTCCCTTGACCACCTGCATCCGCAGCGTGTAGCTCTTGCCGGGCGGGGCGGTCTTGGGCGTCATGCCGAAGTGCACGGGAGTGAGCAGCCGGCCGGAGTAGGTGATGGTCAGCTCCTCGATGGTCTCGCCCGAGACGCTGACGTTGCCCGCCATCTTCTTCGGCTTGCTGCTGTTCTTGCCGGACGGGGTGATCTCGCCCTTCTTGATGTTGTAGACCGACGTGACTTCCTGAGCGATCCAGCTCGGCGCTCTGGCCTTGACGTCGCGGACGGTGGCCTTCACGGCCTTGCGGCCCTGCTCGTCGATCTGTGCGACGGTGTCCATGAGCTTTTGGAAGTTTTCGACCTGCATGGTGATGGTTGCCTTTGCCGTTGTTGTCACCTCCTGAATATGCAAAAAGAGACCGGCGGGCGTTGGTTCGCCCGTCGGCCTCTTGCCGTCGGTTGTTATTCGGTTTTCCTCTGGTCAGCCGCTCGGAATTGTCACGGCGTTGCCCGTGTGTCCGGCGGTCTTTTGCAGGATA
>OFMV01001252.1_pt1 | contig 20281 bp, 19 predicted proteins | sample 1541881 | NCBI WGS metagenome assembly OFMV01 (sample SAMN04209220, study PRJEB22552) | human gut metagenome | biome: gut; material: feces | host: Homo sapiens | place: USA: Oklahoma
AGCTTGAGCGATATTTTTTTGATAGTGTATCTACTAGCATCGCGGATACGCTTACTAAGGCTGGCAGATAGGCTGGCAGATAATCCCTCCTTAGCAATATCTTCCAGCCTTTATAATATTGATAATGAGCGCCGTAGAGCAATACTGGAAGATATGGCAGATTTTTTCACGCACTTGATTTTATATAGATCTCAATTACTATATTCCTGATACCGACTTTAATATCATTTTACCGATTTTCTCTCTATACCAGTTTTAGTAGTAGGAATACCAGTTTTGCGAGCTATTCAAATTACAGAATTTTGCCACCAAAAGTAAATTTTTCAAATGAATTATTTTTAGTCTGAATAAGATTCTTTATCTTTGTAATTAACAATTGGCAATTCTACTAAGAAAAAGTCTATTGGTTTAATCTAACCTCTAAACAATAACATTGGAAGAAACTACCAACCTGTCTCCAAAGGCAGACGCTTCATTGTATAATGGGCAGCCAACCGACACTGGCTCATCGTGTCCAAGTGCAAAACTTACCTCTTGCACGCCCTCCATCTCTGATGATATCAGGAGTGGGGTGTCGGTAGATAATGCACCATCCGAAAACAAACAATGGTTTGTTCTGCGAGTTTCATATGGACGTATTATCAAGGCAAAAGCATTTGTAGAAGCTAAAGGATTTGAATGTTATGTTCCTATGCGATATAAAGAAGTGAAGAAACATGACAAGAAACGAATCATTACAGAACCACTTCTTCCCTCATTTCTATTTGTTTACGCCACTGCAGAACAAGTAGAAACATTGCTCTATGAAATCAAAGTAAGTACTGATGAAAGCAGAAATCTACTAAGTTATTACTTTGACCACACTTCCCAACGTCAAGACAATCCAGACCGTAATCCTCCACTTACCATATGTGATGAAGCGATGAATAACTTCATCAGACTAACATCTATCAAGAATCCGCACATAATCCCTGTTACTTCAAACAACATCCAACCCAAATTGGGTGACAACGTTGTCGTGACAGAAGGTGAGTTCAAGGGCATTCATGGTAGAGTAGCGAGAATTGCGGGGCAACAGCGTGTTGTTATGGAGTTATTCGATAGTTGCTTGGTGGCTACAGCGTATGTGCCGAAGGAGGCTATGATTTTTTTATGACAATTAAACAATCACAACGTTTATGGCTAACGAAACAAATATCATAATGTACTTTAATAATAATTGTTGAACCCATCAAAAATAATCGTATGGCATTTCTTTCAAATATTCAACATTTATTAAATGGAGTCGATATAGACAATCTTTTGTGGGAAATCAACTCCTTTAAAAAGGATATTTCTTCAGCAAAGAAAGTAATATCCGAATATTCAATGTCGCTGACAGAAAAATATAACGAAATCGCGTCCTTAAAGCAACAAAATGTTTCTTTGTCTGAGGACATGATCAGGGAGAGAAATAAATATTCAATCATAGAAGGTAAAGTTGAAGACCTAAGTAAAACCATTGCAGAACTGAAAAAAGAGTATGAGATTCTTGAGACTTCAGAACAGAAGTTTAAAGATAAGTATGAGAAAACTACAAAGTCTAATGCTTCGTTAAATGGTAAGAACCTAGCCCTTACAAATAATGTAAAGGCACTTGAAGAAAAAATTACGCAGTTGGAGGCGATTCTGTTAAGACTGCAATCAGAGCTATCCGAGAAAGATACCAAAATATCGATGATGGGGGCTAACTATGATAAGCTCCAATCTGATTATAACAACAATAAAGAACAACTAGAGGAGGTAAACAGAACTATTGAAGGTGAAAAGACCGCAAAAAAGTTCTTAGAAGAGAATATAGCTCAGTTACAGGATGGGAATCGTATTCTATCCGAGAAATCCGATTCATTGCAAGTTGCTGTAGATGAACTAGCAAGTGAAAACAGCAGTTTAAAGGAAGAATCTGCCAAAGCAAAGGAAAAGATTGATCTTTTAACAGAAGAAAGTTCCAGTAAAGAAAGTGAGAAATCTGCACTACGCGAAGAATTAGATAAACAAAAGTCTGAAAATGATACTCTTCGACAACAAATACAAGAGTTGCTTACAGAGAAAGAAGAGTTATCACCTTACATGTATCTGATTGAAGCAAAAAAAGAGCAGGAAGTAATTGAATCAGCGATTAAAGAAGCAAGAGAGAATTTGCAGAATTCATTGGATTCTGCCAAATCCGTTTTGTTAACCATTAAACATGAAGAAATAAAAAAAACATTAGAAGATGTTATAAAATCTTCACTTGAATTGGTTGATTCTGTTGATTGCACACTTGAAGAACTGAATGATTCAAAAAGATGTTTAGATTCTGCGTCTAATGTAGCAGAAGAGCAAGAAAAGAAACTGATTGAGCAAGAAGAATCTGAGCGAATACGCAGGGAAGAAGAGGAAGCTGAAAGAAAACGTAAAGAGCAGGGAAAATCTGAGCGTTTACTTAAGGGAGAAGAGAACGCAGAGCTGAAACGTAACGAGGAAGAAAGTAATAAGGCTACTTCTGTAAATACAGATGAAGCCGTTGATGAAGTGTTTGAAGATGACACTCTACCTAACATATACGACATTGGTTTAGTACCTGCTGAAAAGTTGTCTATTCCAGAAGTGTATGATGTCAAAGAAGAAAGAATTGTAAATGCAAGAGATTTTTTCTCTCAACATGAGAGTGAATTAATTCTTTGGCGTCGAAATCTTCAAGAAGAGTACTTAATGGGGAATGCGCGTTTCATTTGCCCAGAATGTAAACAGCCAGTAAAAATAAATGGTCATAAGTTGCAAAGAGGAAGAGTATGTTACTTTGCACATTTTAAAGATTCTGATGATTGCCCATACAAAACTGGTACTAACAGGACAAAAGAGGAAATAGAAAGGTTAAAGTATTCTCTGGTACAAGAAAGTGAAAGGCATAAGCGCTTAAAGGCTGTAATTGCATCTGCACTGGAGGGAGAAAAAAGTAAATCAATGGGAGTCGGAAAAGTTGAATGCGAGAAACGCATCAATAGCGAAATTCCATATCTTAAATGGAGGCGTCCAGATATATACGCAGAATATAATGGCCGTAAATATGTGTTTGAGCTACAACTTTCTACGACATTTGTTAGTGTAATTGTGGATAGAGATATTTTTTATCGATTAAATGATTACAATATAATATGGGTATTTAACTTTGAAGACAACAAAGAATACGTTAGCTTGCATAATCTTATGTGCAAGGACATCTACTATGCCAACAAACGTAATATTTTTATTTTTGATGCAGATACAGAAGAATTGTCAAAAGAAAGAGGCGAACTTGTTTTAAAATGTCGTTGGCTTGATGAGAATGGAGTGTGGAGTAGCGATGAGTTCGTAACATTGGATATGTTCCAATATGATGAGGAAAACCACAAACCATTCATAATGGATGCAGATAAAGCATATCTTGAAAAACATCCAGAATATGTTGAACGTAGAAAGCAACTTGAAAATTCTCGCGAAGATATTTTGAAGGCTTTAATGGCACGCCAAAAGCATGAAGAAGAGCTTGAAAAAAAGAGGAACACAGAGTGTACCAACCTTCAATTGGAATTATTGAATACAGACAAATGTGTAGAACGTTTTCGTAATGGAACAAAATATGGCTACCACTTTGAAGGTACAACAATTCTTCCTGCAAAATACACAAGTGCGGAAATTATTGGTGAAAATGGCTATGCAAAAGTGGGATTCAATAGAAAAATTGGATTGGTAAGAAAAGATGGTAAGGAAATCGTACCTGTTGAATATAAGAATATAGATATAATAAACAGCCAACATGGGATTGTAATGGCTTCATACAAGCGGGTTGATCTCTGGTTGGGAGATGAATATTTCTCTTTGAGGAGCGATTATGATGATAAAAAGCAATCAATTATAAAGGAAGATGAGAATGGTAAAACGAATTATATACTTCAAACCAATACATATAGTTATTCTTATTCTCAAAGTTACTATGGAGACCACCCAATCTGTCACAAAGATTGGTCAGGTTTTTCTAAATCAACACTTTTTACTGTTGTTGAAGAGAAGGAATTTTGCATCATATGGATTAACGAGAAAACGTATTTGTTGTCAAAGAATCGTCTTTCTGCAGTGAACGGAAGTTATTCTGACATAAAATCGATTGGCTTTGACCAACTTTTCATTGCGAAAGATTTGAGTACTGAGTTATGGGGGGTCATTGATCTACAGGGTAATGTCGTAACTGAATTCAAGTATGCAACACTTATCCCAACTGAATCCGAATACCTAATAGCCCAATATGAAAAAGAATCTGCAACTTATGGTATGATTGATTATCAAGGTAGGGAATTCATAGAGCCTCAATATGAAGCATTAATATATTTGACCACAGAGCGTTTCGCTTTCAGAAAGAACCTTTTATGGGGTATTTGTGATCGTATGGGTAATATCGTTCATGAGGAATCTTTCACCTGTATTAGAAGAACAGCGTCGGGAAGTATTATGGCATCGACTTTAGAGTCGTATTTTACAAAATGGAAGGTTGAAAATAATGTCCCATCATATAATGATAATGTTATGTTATGTTCTGTAAATGATGATGGTGAAATTGTCTATACGGAAAAAAATATAGGGCAATATCATGTTAGGCATTCGGGGAATTTGTATTCAATATTGTCGTCAAATAGTGAAGAGTTTGTCAGTTATAGCTTTTCTGATGTTTTATTTGTCTCTGAAACAGCAGCTATAATAAAAAACACCGATGGTGAATCTGGCTTATTTGTGAATGGAGAATATGAGTATTTTGACGGATGTGAAGAAATTGAACATTTGTATGGAGAAATATTCAAGTTGACATTTTACGATGGAAATATCAAATTATATTCCTTAGAAGTGAAAAAGACATCAGAGAATAGCTTTATGGACATTACCCATATCGTGGATGAAATGCTTGTCGTAAAAATACAGGGGGCATCATGCGACAATTCTAATTCCTATAAAAACGTCTATCAATTATATAAGGGCATAGATCGATTATCTTCCGAATGCTTTTCATCGGTTGTACTATTGGATAATGGCTATATTGCATTGCAGAAATATGGTATTGGATATAATGTAAAACCTACATGGAAATTAGCAAATAAAGATTGCACCTATTTGAGTGATAGGGAATATGACTCCATTATAGAAGCTAACGAGGAATTATTTAAAGTCAGCATTGACGGGTCTGAGGGCATTGTTGATTTGAATGGCAATGCCATCGTAGAAAAAAACTATTGTGACAACGGGCTTATTCTAACGCGTTGTTTTGCAGATAGGGGACTGGAAGATGCAGATGGAACTGTTATTCTATCCTTGGATGAACATTTTTCTAGCATTGAATTCCTCGGAGATACGCTTCTAAAAGTCTGCAAGCAGAACAAGTATGCATTGTTTAGCATTAAGGGTGAAACTCTTACAGATTTCAAATATACTGATATTTTATGCAGAGAAGATGGAACTATCCAAGCGACTCGCAATAATAGTGTCGGCTGTTTAGATGTCAATGGTAATGAAATTGCTGATGTGGAAACATTTGCTGGTGGATATTTGAAGTCATCATATGGAGACTATTCTGTATTTAATGATGTTGATGAGATTATTATTCCAACAGGGTATTCAAAAATAGAAATATTGGATAATGACGGCATTCTGGCTTTATGGAAGGGAGATAAGGTTGCAATTGGTAATATTGCCAATGAAAAGACGGAGTTTGTATACGAGTCTGTCAGATCTATTGGCAATGGTTTTTATGTCGTATCTCGAACCATCTCAAGAAAAATACGAGTTCGCCATACAGGCTATGGTTATAGAGGAAATCCATATACTTATTACACTTCGGATAATAAGAAAGAAAAAAAATATGGTATCATTGATAGAATTTTACGTATAGTCATCACATGTAAATACTCTTCAATATCAGATTTTGACGATAAGCAAAACCTAACGACAACAAATACTAATGGTGAAAAGAAGACTATATCGTTACAAAAATTGAAAAAGAAAGCTTCTCATGTATTAGAATTGTCAGTTGGAACGGAATATGATGCCAAAGTACAAGCTTTCATGCCAATAGGTCTAATTATTAAAATTCAAGGTAAATCATTTGTTGTACACAAAAAGTATCTGTTCAAAGAGAAAAAGGTTTTTAAAAAGGGAGAATATTTCATCGCTAAGTATTTAGGTATAGATGAGAATGGTTACCCTATTTGGGAGACAAAATTAAACCAATCTATGGATACAGAGTGAATAATAATAAAAACTGTCTTTGAACATGTTATACATACCTGTAAAAAAAGAGCAAGGACAAGTGATTAAATAACCGAAATAGAATCTTGTTGAAAAAATATAATATGACAGAATACGGTCTACAACAATATCTCCTTCTGGAGTACCCACAGGAGAATGCACGATGTGGATGTTTTTTTCACAAATGGAGTGATACGTTTTTGGAAGATGCATACTGTGATATAAAATCTTATTAATATGGCACTCGCAATAAACATAAACGATCTGCTTAACAAGCAGAAAATAGAATCCAACCGCATTGAGTTTAAGAAAGGTTGGAATCCAGAGAGTATTTATCATAGTATATGTGCTTTCTACCGTCTTTGAAATCACTGATAATTGTTTGACGTTTTTGGTTACTATTCCTGTTCATGAAGGGGGTGGCGAAAGTTCGGAAACAGATCTACTTGGTTCGGAAACTCATCATGAAAGTTCGGAGAGAAAAGAAATTAGTTCGGAGACAACCTCAAAAAGTTCGGAGAAAAAAAGAAAAAGTTCGGAAAGGAATGTTGATACAATGTAATATGTATATTATTGTACATACAAAAAAACGTAGCGGAGGATCTCCGCTACGTTTTTATTTATAGTAAATGTCAATAGTTTGCTATTGCAGATATAGCGATGTCAACATCTTGACGGCTCACCATCTCAACTTTCTGAAGTCCTAAAGCAGGGCTTTAGAAATTAGTCTTCTAATGCACCGATAATCTCACTTACAGAAGAGCAGCCGTGATTGTCGAGCCAATTGTTGATGCCGTCGCGCACCTTGATGGTTACTTTTGTTTTGCCTGAGTTACTCATAGTAACTTTAAAGGATAGGAGGAATTTCTTCTTGTGAATCAACATAGAAAAAATCCACGAACAAAGCGAATATATCAGGCTCATTGGTTCTTCCGAAAGTAAAATTATACAATTTTTCTTAGACTAAAAAATAAAATGTTAAACATTTTTTATGGTAGCCTTCACTTTTCTGTATAAACAACCTTCTATTTCATATATTCGTATATGAAGATTGGGAAAGAGTTTAATATGGCAACACTTCTATTAGGTTTGACATAGAGCAGTATTTGCTTTTCGAATATTGATAACTGATTGATTACCGACTTCTCTAAAGGCATCGTATTTGCTCCAGTTATGAGTAAGTTTGCTTTGCTGATATTCATCTGTTTAAGATATTGCCAATTGTCTTTCACCTTCATATATTTTTCTTTGGTCGGCGTTTCGCCATCCTTGAACAATATGTGGTCGAGATTGTTGTATGCCGAAAAATCACGAGCCAGGCGTTTGAAGTCCTTGCACTCTTCTCTGCTTACAATATAGTTAGCATAATCGGTGTCTGGAAGTTCCTTGGTATAGCGGATGGACTCAATCATCGGGTAGTTGATGTAGAGTTTTCCGTTCTCGGTTTCGTCTGCAAACAACGTCAGCATCTCTTCTACTCTTCGATTGATCTCTTCAAGCGAAAGGTGTGAGTTTTGGAAGTCATAGTCGAAAAATAGGAATATTTCCGAAATGTCTGAACTTCTGATGCCGTTCAAGGTGGAGTCGCCTCTTGCTGCCAAACGTTCTCGCATGACGGAAACAACATCTCCACCATTTTCATATTCCTTCAGCTCATTGTAAAGATCGTATATGTTGTTCCCGAAAGAACAAATGATATTGTCATTCACCTTCGGGAAATAGAGTCTTTCCAATGTTCTATACAGGCGCGGCTCACGCTCATCGCCTTCAAATATAAATAGAATCATAAGCCAAAAGTTCCGCCTCGATACAGCTTCTCCAAATTATGAGCAAAACGAAGTTCCTTGTTCGTCAAGTCACAAATAGCCTTTATTTCGTTGTTTCTAAGAATAAAGAAGCAGTCTGGACGAAGCAAGTCATTAGAAAGAAGGAAGGTGTCGTGGGTGGTTACGAACACCTGGTTGTTGCCTTCAAACAATCGCTTGCAAATTTTATAGGAAAGTTCGTGATGGTAGAAAGCATCAAACTCGTCGATGAAGACGAACGAAGCGTTGTCCATCTCTTTCAGCCAATAATACTGCAACTCCAGATTCCTTGTGCCGGTGGATGCAACCCATTGGAACGGAATTCTCATACCGTTCATCATGCAGAAGAGAATGTTATCGCCCTGTGTGTTAGGTGCAAACTCATACTCTTGACCGCTTACTTCTTTCAAATAAGCAGCAAAGTCGTCAGCAAGGTTGTTTTTTACGATATACTCTTCCACGTTGCTGCCACCTTCTTTCAATCCAATGAATTCGCGATAATCGAGACTTCTGAAGAACAGCATATTCTCTACGAAATCACGGAGTTGCAGCAAGGCATGGTCTTTGGAAAATGGTACAGAACCTAACAGATAGTTTACTATAGAAATATTGTTGGCACTGTCTTTAAGATTCTGGATGGCAACGGCTGTCAAGCCAAAATCTTCGGAAATTGCAAGTTCTTTTTTGTCTTTAACAAGAACTTCTTTGTTGTCAATAGTCAGCTTTTCGCTAATAATATCGCCTTTAAGTTCCGATGCCACTTTACTGTAATTGTATACAACCACATGCCCGTCGAAAGCAAAGGTGTAATCGAATTCAACGGGCTCGTTGTGGCATGATGCACAAGCATAGTTAAGATAGTAATCAGGCTTCTTCCACTTGTGGGAAAGATGGTTTGCGATATCGAATATTGCCAATCCGAAATTCGACTTACCGGCTCCATTCGGTCCGTAGATAATGCCATTCTTTATAATGCCATTACGTACAGCATCATTATTGAACGTATAATTGCTTGGATGAGACAAGTCCCACTCGATACGATTCTTAAACCCTCTATAGTTCTTAACTGCGAATTTCGTTAACATGACAATATTTATTAGTTAATTATCTTGTCAACAAAGATACATAAAAATGTGTTGTCCGTAAAAAAACTACGGCACGAATTGCGCTCTTATACTGATATTTAACATTTATAATCGCTTTTTATCGTTTTTGCGTCTAAAAACTACGGATTAAGCATGAACTTGTATAGATACAAAAAAACGTAGCGGAGACCCTCCGCTACGTTTTTATTTATAGTTAATGTCCAAAAGTTTGCCATTGCAGATGTAGCGATGTCAACATCTTGACGGCTCAATATCTCAACTTTCTGAAGTCCTGAAGCAGGGCTATATAAATTAGTCTTCTAATGCACCGATAATCTCGCTTACTGAAGAGCAGCCGTGATTGTCGAGCCAATTGTTGATGCCGTCGCGCACCTTGATGGTCACGGCGGGGTCGAGGAAGTTGGCGGTGCCTATCTCGATGGCTGTTGCGCCAGCCATGAGGAACTCGATGGCGTCCTCTGCGGTGCAGATGCCACCAAGACCTACTACCGGAATCTTCACTGCCTTAGCCACCTGCCATACCATGCGCACGGCAACCGGCTTGACAGCCGGACCGCTCAGTCCGCCTGTGTTGATGCTGAGCATTGGGCGGCGACGCTCGATGTCGATGGCCATGCCCATGAGTGTGTTGATGAGCGATACGCTGTCAGCACCCTCTGCTTCTACTGCTTTTGCAATCTCGGTGACATCGGTCACGTTTGGCGAGAGCTTCACGATGATGGGCTTGTTGTAGCGTTCGCGTACGGCACGCACCACGCTGGCTGCACCCGTTGTGGTTACGCCGAAAGCCATGCCACCCTGCTTCACGTTAGGGCAGGAGATGTTCAGCTCGATTGCCGGGATGTTCTCCAGTTCGTTGATGCGTGCAGCGCACTCGGCGTAGTCGTCTGGCGACGAACCGCTCACGTTGACAATCATGTTTGTGTCGATGTCCTTGATCTGCGGATAGATGTTGCGGCAGAAATAGTCGACACCCTTGTTCTGGAGGCCCACGCAGTTGAGCATGCCCTGCGGTGTCTCAGCCATGCGCGGATAGTCGTTGCCCTCGCGTGGGTTGAGTGTGGTGCCCTTAACGATGATGCCACCGATCTCTTCGAGCGGCACGAAGTCGGCGAACTCCAGACCGTATCCGAATGTTCCCGATGCGGTCATTACGGGGTTCTTCAGTTTCAGACCGCCAATCTTTACACTTAAATCTGCCATGTCAGTTTCTTTATATTCATTACCGGACCTTCCTTACATACACACTTGTTGCCTTCCACTGTCTTCTCTACGCAGCAGAGACATGCTCCGACGCCGCACGCCATCTTGTTCTCGAGCGATACCTCGCACTCGATGTCGTTCTTGAAGGCGTAGCGAGCCACAGCCATCATCATCGGCTTCGGTCCGCAGGTAGAGATGCGGTCGAAGTGCTCCTGAGCCAGTACGGAGTGGTTGGTTACGAAGCCTTTTTCGCCTTCGGATCCGTCCTCGGTGGTGATGAGTACGCGTCCTACCTGCTCGAAAAGTTCGCGCTCCAGCACGTCTTTAGCCGAGCGTGCGCCGAGCAGGAACGTCGGTTCGCCGCCCATCGCCTTGATGCACTTGCCGAAGTAGAGCAGCGGAGCCACGCCCACGCCGCCACCTACGAGCAGCACCTTCTGTGCGCTGTCTGTCGGCATCGTGAACGAATTGCCGAGTGGCAGCACGCAGTTGAGGCGGTCGCCCTTCTGCAGCTTCTGCAGCTGGCGTGTGCCGTCGCCTACGGCAGCCACGAGGAGCCAAAGCTCATTGTGGTCGTAATCCACGTTGTTGATAGAGATGGGGCGGCGCAGGAATGTAGACGGCGAATTGTCTACGCGCACCTCTACGAACTGACCCGGAAGCATCTCGGGCAGCGGTTTGTCGTCGGTGAGCTTGATGAGCACGTGCTTGTCGCTCAGAGCTTCAACGCTGTTGACCGTAAGGTCGAGTATGTACTTTTTCATTTATTTTTGTTTGTCTTGTTGCTTTGTGACAGTATATATTTAGAGGTGTCGCTTAATCTAACGTGCAAAGGTACTAAAAAGTAAAAAAGTAAAAAAGTAAAAGGGTAAAAAATTAGGAGGTATGGGCATCTTGCCCGTACCACGCAGCCACAAAAGCATACTTTTAAAAGTAAAAAAGTAAAAGAGTAAAAAAGTAAAAGAACGTTTGTATGTGTCAATTCTGTCACTCTTGGTCTGTCATATTTGTCATGTGCTGTAACTCGATGGTGCTTTGGCACGCTTTTGGCTATATCCTTAACGAAAGCGGACGGCAGATAAGCCGTCGCAACAACCAATAGTAATTATAAAAACTTAAAGCATAAGAATTATGAACATTAAACCATTAGCAGACAGAGTACTCGTACTCCCTGCACAGGCAGAAGAAAAAGTAGGTGGAATCATCATTCCTGATACAGCAAAAGAGAAACCGCAGCACGGTACAATCGTTGCAGCAGGTAACGGCACAAAGGACGAGGAGATGGTTCTGAAAGAAGGTGACGAAGTGCTCTACGGTAAGTATTCTGGTACAGAGCTTGAGGTTGAAGGCACAAAGTACCTCATCATGCGTCAGTCAGACGTTCTCGCAGTGGTTCAGAAATAATTAATAATTAATAACTAATAATTAATAATTAAAGAAATGGCTAAGGAAATTAAATACAATATGGATGCACGCGACCTGTTGAAGAACGGTGTCGACAAGTTGGCTAACGCAGTAAAGGTAACACTCGGTCCGAAAGGTCGCAACGTGGTTATCGAGAAGAAGTTCGGTGCTCCGCAGATTACAAAGGACGGTGTGACCGTAGCTAAGGAAGTGGAGCTCGAGGACAAGTTCGAGAACACTGGCGCACAGCTTGTTAAGAGCGTGGCAAGCAAAACCGGCGACGACGCAGGCGACGGTACAACAACCGCTACAATCCTCACTCAGGCTATCGTAACCGAGGGTTTGAAGAACGTAACCGCAGGTGCTAACCCGATGGACCTGAAGCGTGGTATTGACAAGGCAGTAGCTGCTGTCGTAGCACACATCAAGGCAAACGCAGAGATCGTTGGCGACAACTACGACAAGATTGAGCAGGTAGCAACCGTTTCTGCTAACAACGACCCAGAGATTGGTAAGCTTCTGGCGGACGCAATGCGCAAGGTGTCTAAGGACGGCGTAATCACCATCGAGGAGAGCAAGAGCCGCGACACAAATATCGGCGTAACAGAAGGTATGCAGTTCGACCGTGGCTATCTGAGCGCTTACTTCGTAACCGACTCTGAGAAGATGGAGTGCGTTATGGACAACCCGTACATCCTTATCTACGATAAGAAGATTAGCAGCGTTAAGGACTTGCTGCCTATCCTGCAGCCGGCTGCAGAGAGCGGACGCCCGATGCTCATCATCGCTGAGGACGTAGACTCTGAGGCACTCACCACACTCGTTGTGAACCGTCTGCGTGCAGGCTTGAAGATCTGCGCTGTGAAGGCTCCTGGCTTCGGCGACCGTCGTAAGGCAATGCTCGAGGATATCGCTACTCTGACCGGTGGCGTTGTAATCAGCGAGGAGAAGGGCTTGAGCCTCGACAAGGCTACACTCGACCTCTGCGGTTCATGCGAGAAGGCTACCGTTTCTAAGGACAACACCACTATCGTAGGCGGCTGCGGTCAGAAGGACCTCATCGCTGACCGTGTTGCTCAGATCAAGAGCGAGATTGCAAACACAAAGAGTGCTTACGACAAGGAGAAGCTGCAGGAGCGTCTTGCAAAGCTCGCCGGTGGCGTAGCCGTTCTCTACGTAGGTGCTAACAGCGAGGTAGAGATGAAGGAGAAGAAGGACCGCGTTGACGACGCTCTCTGCGCTACACGTGCAGCAATGGAGGAAGGCGTTGTCGTTGGTGGCGGCACAACATACATCCGCGCTCAGAAGGAGCTTGCAGAGCTCAAGGGCGAGAACGCTGACGAGCAGACTGGTATCAACATCGTGCGTCGTGCTATCGAGGAGCCGCTTCGCCAGATTGTGAAGAACGCCGGTGGCGAGGGTGCTGTTGTCGTTCAGAAGGTTCGCGAGGGCGAAGGCGACTTCGGCTACAACGCTCGCAAGGACGCTTACGAAGACCTCCGCGCAGCAGGTGTCATCGATCCGGCTAAGGTGGAGCGTGTAGCTCTTGAGAACGCTGCTTCTATCGCAGGCATGTTCCTCACAACCGAGTGTATCATCTGCGACAAGCCAGAGGAGAAGGCTCCGGCTATGCCGATGGGCAACCCTGGCATGGGTGGCATGATGTAATCAGACCGAAATCACATATTGAATAAAACACAGAAAGAGTCCCTATTCCGCAGTGGAGTAGGGACTCTTTTTTTGTGATTTCTTCGTAAATGTTTGGATATAAAGAAATTTATTGTTAGCTTTGCGTAGTGCAATATAGATACGAAAGGAGTTTTATGAAATATCAAGCTGTTAAATACAATAGTCGTGAAGAAGCTATGGCTGCATTTATAAAAATGCGCGATAGAAAGCGTGAATGGTTGAAGAAGACGGAAAACGAACTCAAAGAATTACGTGCAGAAGTAGAAACGCGATATGGAAATTCTTGATCTCAATCATTTGAATATTATTTCTCCATATGCATTATGGAAAACTGGAAGTAACGGCAATGAATATGCATTCCATACAGATTATGGAGTGCAATATCGCATTTGTTTTGACGTTAACCAGAGTATTTGGGAAAATGGAGCTTATGAGTTTGGTATTTATAACGATAATGGTAAAACGTCTCCTAATGACATAAAGGTAAAACAGACAATAATCAGTGTTATAGAAGAGTTTTTTATAAACAATCCTGATATTCTGTTATATCAATGTGAAACAGGCGATAACAAGCAAAATGCACGCCAACGTCTTTTCTACAAGTGGTTTAATGATAGTCCAAATAGAGATAAGTATGTGCTGAAAGTATCTTCCATTATCGCTGAAGATACAGTAAACTTTATAGCTCTTATCGTAAACCGCAATAATCCTAATATAGATAGCATTATTAAAGATTTTGATGAATTCATTGGTTTCTTTAACCATAAACCAGAATAAAAAACAAACATTTTGAACCTATGTTATTTTAATCTGGTTCAAAATGTTTGTTTCTGTTACGAAGCTTATTATTGCGTATAGTTGGGAAGAATCAGATTTCTTCCACAATCTCCTCCAATGCTTTGCGCTTCTTCTCTGCACGCGGACAATCCTTGGCTATATGTCCGACGGGGATGATTGCTACAGTCTCGAAGTCGGCAGAGGGGAAGAGACGGCTCATGATGTCGGTGTCGAAGTTGCACACCCAGCAAGTGCCGAGGTTGCGCTCCGTTGCAGCGAGGCACAGATGCTCGGTAGCGATAGCCACGTCGATGTCGCCGTGCTGCTTGTCGTCGTAGCGGCGTGTCCAGCACTCGCTGTTGTTCTTCATGCACACGATATAGAGCGGAGCGGTACGGAACCAATCGCGGTCGTACGCCTGCCAGAGCTGTTCCTTAGCCTCCTTGCTGCGCACAACGACAAATTTCCACGGTTGGCGGTTGACAGCCGACGGAGCCAATCGCACGCACTCGAGGATGTATGCCAAGTCGTCGTCGCTCACCGCCTCGTCGGTATATTTGCGAGCAGAGAAGCGAGTTTGTGATAGTTCGAGAATATTCATACGTTCGGCTTACTTCTTTGTCAGCACATACAGTTTGGCTGTTTCGCCCTCAGGTTCATTGCCGAGCGAGTCGGTCATAATTACGCTGCTGTTGTCCTTAACCTTGTAGAAGGTGTGCTCGCTGCTCGATGGACGAACAAGCATCAGTACGCTGTTGTCGAGGACCTCCAGCACACCGCTTGCCTCGTCGTGACCATCCTTGCGGTCGATATAGTCCTGCTGCAGCTGATATGTGCTGTCGGCGTTGATAGTGAGCACGGTCTTGATGCCCGGGCAGTCGGCTGCAGGCAGTGTGCCCTCGTATGTGCCGGCAACGGCAGCGAGGTCTACGCTTTCGGCAGTTGTTGTGTCAGTTACGCTTGTCGAATCGGTGTTCGCTTCGTTCTGTGCGGTGTTCTTGCCATTGCAAGACACCATCAATGCTGCAGCCAAGAGTGCAGCGTACATAAGATTTCTTTTCATATCTTTTTTTGCTTACCATTATTTGTGGCGCAAAATTACGTATTTATAATCAGATACTATCTGTTGGTGTTTTTAAAAGTTCTAAAAAGATATTAGGGAATGGAAAATTCCCCAAGGGCCGACTCTTGCAGAAAATAGAGCAAGGCGAAAGAAACATACTTGCCATACCGTTGCTTACATATATAAATAAGGCGTAAATAACTAAAAAGCAACATTATTCACAAATAAAAAAGTTAGCATTATGGCAACAGTAAAAGTAAAGTTCCGTGCATCCTCGGTGCCAGGAAAGGAAGGCACATTGTATTATCACCTCATCCATCAGCGCAGTCTGCGCTGGATTAGTACCGACTATCATGTCTTTCCAGAGGAGTGGAACGACAAGAAGTCGGCTATCATTGTTTCTAACCGCAACAACCGACAGGCACATCTACAGCTAATCCAGTCGCAGACAGATTGGGAGATGAAGCAGATGCAGCGTATCATCCGTGATAAGGATGCAGAGGGCATCTCTTATACCATTGACGACATAGCCAAGGAGATACAGCAACTGCCATCGAGCCAAAGCGTTTTTGCTTTCTTTCGCCAGCAGATAGTCAAGAAAGAGCAAATGCAGTGCATCGGCACCAAGAGTAACTATGTCAGTGCTGCCAACCGTTTCATGGAATTTCGTGGCAATGAAGACCTTACCTTCTCACAAATGACAAGCGAGATGATGGAAATGTATCAGGCATGGCTATGGAACAGAGGTGTCGGACAAAACACCGTAGCGTTCTATCTGCGAACCCTCCGCACCCTCTACAACAAGGCGGTGGAAGCAGGGCAAGCTCCACCCAATGATATCTTTTCTCACGTGCAGACCGCTAACGTGAGAACTGCCAAACGTGCTATTACTGTCAAGGAAATTCGCAAGATAGAGAAATTGGACTTGCCAAGAGGTTTCTCCCTTGACAAGGCGCGAGACCTGTTTCTTATCAGTTTCTATCTGCGTGGAATGGCATTCGTAGATATGGCATTTCTGAAGAAGACAGACTTGAAATGTAGTATGGTAAACTACAACCGTCGCAAGACCCACCAAAACCTCAATATTGAGTGGATGAAACCGATGCAAACCATCATCGACAAATATGCCGAGCAAACCAAGGACTCTCCTTATCTGCTACCCATCCTGACAGGCAAGGAATCCTCTCCATACACCGCATACCGCAAGGTGGAGCACAACACCAACTATAACCTGAAGAAAATAGGTGAGATGGTAGGCTTGAAGATACCGCTCACCACCTATGTGGCACGCCATACCTGGGCAAGCGTAGCCTTGCACATGAACATCCCGATAGCCACCATCAGCGAGGGTATGGGGCACAACTCCTTCAAGACCACACAGATTTACTTACAGTCGTTAGACATGGCAACCATCAACGAAGCCAATGCACGGATTATAAGAAAAATCCGATTAGGCGAGTGCAATGAAAAATAGTTTTCAGATTGCTGGAGGATTTTATCAAAAGATTTTAAAAGATTTGTAAATAAATGGTAGCATTTACACCATCCCGAAATGATGGGGAAAATGTTTAGCAAATTTCACGCTTTCTTCTTATAAAAGAGCAAAAACAGCCGAAACAAGTGCAAATCTGCCACTTGGAGAAATCATCCAAGGCTGATTTGCTAAACATTTGCGTGATTTTTTTAGAATGACTAACAGAAAATGATAAAATCTGACATGTAATCCAACTAATTTTCGTATTTTTGTAGCGAGTTCGCTCTTTTATAAGAAGAAAGTGTAACGAATGTAAAATACATATGCAAAATCTGTAATGTCTGATACTCATAAATGCGATTAAGATTATGCACGACAATAACAAATTGACTAGGCTTTCACAACCATCATGTATGGTTGTAGCTAATTACATAAAGTAGAGCAGAATTTATGAAACCGGATGGTACGAATTCTTTTTCTACAGCCGACGAGAAACGTGTTTCTCCAGAGGGCAACCACTTTACTGAGCCAGACGTAAAGACTGGTTCAGAGGTAAAGAAGTGTCTTCAATCGGACGGAACCACATGGTCGTATCTCTTTGTGCATCATAGCAAAGTGAAGGGCATGGAAGCGCAGTTGACCAAAGACGGTAGAACATATTTTGTGCATAAAACTATAAGGTATTTCAAGAGAATGGGCAAGCAGAAAGTGCAGCACAAAGAAATACCGACTGTCAGCGGACTTGTCTTCTTCCAAGGTTTCCCCGAAGAGATACAAACCTATCTTGACAAGAAATTCCCTCGCACTCATCTGTGCAAGAATTGTAGCACAGGCAAAGTGGCAGAAATTAAAGATTCACAGATGCGACCATTCATGCGTGTCAACGAGACAGAGCCTGAACGCATCCGTTTCCTGCTTAAACCATTCCATTACTATGCCCGCAACCGCATCCTGCTCCGTATCACCAGTGGAGAATTGGCAGGATTGGAAGGCTATGTCATCCGCATCAACCGAGATCGTCGTCTTGTGATGGATGTGGGTGGTATCAGCGTTACCATTGCAGGTGTCCATGCCGAGCACTTTGAGGAAGTGGAGCCAAACGGCACATCAATAACAGATACCAATCCATTCTACCAGCGTAATCTGCAAGAGCGAGAAGCCATCATCGACCGCTACTTCCACCCTGTGAAAACAGCTAATGAGGTCGCTGTCCAAGCCGAAAACATCGACTACCTGCGAGAATATGTGTTGGCAGAGTTGGCACAAAAACGCATGGACGTCAACAAGGCATGGAATACCTATACCTTTATCATCAAGGAGATAGGCTACTACTATGCCCCATTTATCGAGCAATTCAAGGAACACCTCGACCCCATCATGCATGAAGGAGGCAAGGTACTCCAAGAAATGGAACGGATTATCAAAAGTCCTCATATCAGTCCTAACGACAAGACCAGATACGAGAATGATTATCAGGAGATATTGTCGCAATACGAATATCTGTTCTAAAAAGCAATATTATAGTTTCATTATGTCACCCACCATTGCCATGACCAAGGATTTGTGGCGCAAGATTATGGATGAGGTGAGCGTGAGTGAGGTGCTATAAAAAAAGTAAATCACATGAAAGAAATAAAAGATACTATATATAATTCTGTAAAAAGAATACAGGAGGCAACCCCTGACCATCTGATTGGATTGTCAACAGGTTTTGAAAGACTTGATGAAGTTCTTGGTGGACTTGTTGAAGGTACGCTTGTCACGATAGGAGGACGAACAGGTATGGGCAAAACAGCTTTTGCCTTTAATTTGTTGAGGAATCTTGCAATTGAAAAGAATATTCCTTCGCTGTATATTTCATTAGAGAGTACAGAGCAGTTGTGTACCAATATACTTATTGCATGTACACTTAACATAAAGTATAGAGGATTGCTTAGTGGTCAACTGGTTGCAGAGGAATGGGAAAAAATGGACAAGGGATTACCTAGAATAGCAAATGCACCAGTTTATCTGGATACAAAATCAACTTACACTATAGATGATATTTGTAAAACTGTTGAAGAAGCAGTACAAGAATATCAAGTGAAGGTCGTTTTCATCGACTATTTACAATTGATTTTTGCAAAAACAGGCTTCACAGAAAACAGATACCTGGAGTTGAACTATATAACGAGGAAATTAAAAGCCTTGGCAAAAGAGTTCAACATTACAATCGTATTGCTATCTCAGTTGAATAGAAATGCGGAAGACGATAAGCGTTTTGAACATCGACCTGTCTTGACGGACTTAAGAGATAGTGGAACTATTTGCGATGATAGTGATGTGGTTTGCTTTGTACATAGACCAGAATATTATCGTATCTACCAAGACGAAAAAGGTAACGACATGCGTAACAAAGCATTGATAATTGTTGCAAAAAATCGATTAGGTTACACTGGCGATGCTCTTCTCTATACAAACATGCCAACTTTAACATTTTCTCATGATAATCCTTATACGGAGGATGATTTTAAAGGGGCTTTCCCAACAGATTCTTTAACTTTTTGATACATATAGAAAATGAGAAATAGAGTTTGGGGAAGTTTAAGTAATTTCGTTTTCAAGGCATACGTGATAGACGCTATGATAATGCGTTATCAGAAATACGATAAACGCATAAATATTTGTTTGGCAATCGTTTCATCAAGTAGTATTGCCGCATGGACAATATGGCAGATTGTGCCTCAACTTTGGGCTGGCATAATCGCCATAACCCAAGTAATACAAGCTGTCAAGCCCTACTTTCCATACTCAAAGTATATAAGAACTTTGAATGAGAAGAGCAAACTTCTTCACGACATAAACAGGCGTTTTGAACGATTGTTTTTCAATATTGACAATAAAGCACTGACAACAGATGAAATTGCCGATCAATATTTCAATTTGAAGGCAGAAGCAGAAAAAGTTTGTTTCTTTGGTGATGACATGAATTGTGCACCGCAGAAATGCGATATAGAATATGCCAATCAAGAAACAGCTGCATATCTTAGAAGTAACTATAATATATAAAAAATAAAAATATTATGAGTAAAATTTCAAATACGGAAAAACCAAGTAGAATTGGTTCTACTTTTAGAAATGGCAGTAGCATTCCTGACTACAAATACACACCACCCCCACCTCCTCCACCATTGGAAAACAAAGAATAAATATCTGTAAGCACACGAGTTAGAGCTTAGTTTAGGAAGAATTAACTTCACTGCTAAATTTAAAACATTTGATTATGTACAGCAGTGAAGATTTGGAACTTTTTCGATAAGTCATGAGCAAAGCAAGCTTGCTTGAACTTTGCCATGGCGAGAAAAAGTATGAAACTTTTTCGATAAGTCATGAGCAAAGTAAGCTTGCTTGAACTTTGCCATGGCGAGAAAAAGTAGTAAGCACTCAAATTAGGGCTTAAATTAGAAAGAAGTATCTTTGCTGCCGAACT
>OFMV01001277.1_pt1 | contig 20088 bp, 18 predicted proteins | sample 1541881 | NCBI WGS metagenome assembly OFMV01 (sample SAMN04209220, study PRJEB22552) | human gut metagenome | biome: gut; material: feces | host: Homo sapiens | place: USA: Oklahoma
TTTGACTTTACTTCAAGCCATCTCTTTTCAGCTTCACACATTTCAATCTCCTCCTTTTCCTCTAATTCTTCTAAATCCAACCATTCTACATCCGTTAATGTCTTGACGACTTTTAATACACTGCTCTTCACAAGTCCAAAGCTATTACTCTTTCCTTCATAAATAGACTGATCATAAATACTTCGACATATGTAGAATAGATTATGTACGTCTTCTTCATTAAAATTATATGAAGTATTTCCTGTGATTTCAATCAGATTCATTTTGTAGTCATGAAAATAGGATTCAAACCTTTCATCCACCTCTACAAGTTCAGAAAGCTTACTAGCTGCATTCCAAGGCCTTTCTCCTGTATAGAACACAAGAATGTGCACCATGGGTAGTTTTTCTTTAGCCTTATTCTTCTTTAACTTCTTTAACATTTTGTCATAAGCTACATACTCATATGTAGCCGCTCTTACAACCATCGAAGCATCCACATAACTTTGATTCTCAATAATGAATGCACTATAAAGATTTCCATCATTGTACTTACGAATCACATCCACATGCTTTTCTAGATCCATATTCGAATCATTCATCTCTGAATCAAGTTCCATACAGTTTTCAGGTTTAAGAACTCTTTCTCCATCAAAGAAATATGCATTAAAGAAGTCGACAAAATAGGCATTGTTTTCTAGAAATTCTTTCATTGTTTTGTCTTTAATTTTATTCATGTGATTTACTCACCCCCTATATCTAATACGAAATAAATTGAAGTTTTTCTAGAAAACTTGCATTTGTTAAGAAATTTTTACATGATTTCATAGAATTTCTTGAACAAAATATGTATAATAAGCCCATAAAGGGAGTAGCCTGCACATATATGTGTTTACAGCTTCGTCAATACGATATTAAATCCGGACTGTGATGAAATGGCAAGACTTTGGTACATAAGGCCAGAGTCTTTTTATTTTATCTGGTCCAGGAGGAACTATATGAACATAATTTTATTAGTATTAGGATTTATTCTACTGCTAAAAGGAGCCGATTGGTTTGTCGATGGAGCTAGTAGTATTGCCTCACGCTTTGGCATACCCCAATTGATTATTGGACTTACTATCGTTGCGATGGGAACAAGTCTTCCAGAAGCTTTTGTTTCTATTACTGCTGCTTTAAAATCCAATGCTGCCATTACGATTGGAAATGTTGTTGGAAGTAATATTTTAAATGTAGGAATTATTCTTGGCATTACAGCACTCATTCGTCCATTACATATTCAAAATAGTACAATCAAATATGAAATGCCATTTATGATACTTGTAACACTTGTATTGATATTATTAGGTATCAACACAACAATTTCTCGTTTAGATGGAATTATTATGTGGTTATTCTTTCTTGGTTACTTATACTACATTTTTAAAATGTCTAAGAATCAAATGGAAGAAACTGAAATCAAACAAACAAATCCTTTATTTATTCCGCTAGGACTTATATGTTTAATGATGGGAAGTAACTTTGCGGTAGATGCAGCCACAAACATTGCCATTTCATTAGGTGTCAGTCAAAGATTTATCGGCCTAACAATCGTTGCCTTAGGAACTTCATTACCAGAACTTGTTACTTCTGTAACAGCTGCCAAAAAAGGCAATGCCGATATCGCGATTGGAAACATCATTGGATCTAATATCTTTAATATCTTATTTGTCGTAGGTTCTAGTGCACTTATTACTCCCGTACCTTTTGAACCAAACTTTATCATCGATTCCTTAGTCGCAATATTGATTGGTCTTGTCCTTTATCTTTGTACTAAAAAAACAAGAGTACTCGACAAAAAAGCCGGTATACTCTTGTTGATCACATATTTATTTTACTTTATCTATCTTCTTTAACAAATCACAAATCTCTTCTAATAAGACAACAGTGTCATCTTTTTTAGATTCTTTTTGATCAAGTTGATCATTTGTTGTCTTTTTAAAATGCGCTAAAAACTTCAGCATAGTAAAGATGCATGCTGCCACAATCAAGAAATCTACAACATTTTGAATAAAATTACCATACGTGATTGTAGCTGTGCCTACTTGAATTTTTAAACCGTAAAATCAAGTCCACCAATTAAAACTCCGATGATTGGCATTAAAATATCATTTACTAAAGATGTAACAATTTTTCCAAAGACACCACCAATGATAACACCCACTGCCATATCCATGACATTTTCCTTGGCAATAAAGTCTTTAAATTCACTGATTGTTTTACTTGTCTTCATCCTATTTTTTCTTTTTAAAATGTAAGGTCTGCTTTAATACAGTTGAACAAGCCAAGTCACCAATGACATTCACACAAGTAGCTCCCATGTCACACAAAGTATTTACTGAAATATAAACACCTAGGATTTGATTTGTTGGAATTCCTGCAATTGGACACAATGCCGCAAAAGCAGCAATAGCACCACCTGGGACGCCTGGAGTACCAATACTTAACAATACGTTACAAGCAAGGACCGTCACCATTGTTCCAATACTTAAATCAATACCTAAAGCTGTCGCAAAGAATGTAATCATAAATGACATCAAAATCGAAACAGCATCCATATTGATTGTTGCACCTAAAGGTAAAGTTAAAGATGTGATTTCTTCAGGAATACCAATCTTTTCTGAAGCACACTTTAATGAAATAGGAATCGTAGCACTACTTGAACAAGTTCCAAACGCATTCAATCCTGCTGGTGCAATATCTTTGAAAAATTGAATTGGACTATATTTTCCAAAGAATTTAACCATACCACCATAAACAATAAATGCATATAAATAGAACGTAATATATAAAGCCAATAATACTTGTCCTAATTGAAGCATTGTATCCACACCATTTGAATACATAACTGTGGCAATACATGCGAATACTCCAAATGGAGTCACATACATAATTTTACTAATAATAAAAATAGAAATTTGATAAATGGAATCACACAAATTCACAAATGGATCTGCTTTTTCCTTGATAGCCAAACAAGCAAGTCCAATAATCACGGCAAAAGCTAATACTTGAAGCATATTTCCTGTTGCGAAAGCCTCTACTGGATTTGAAGGAATAATATTCTGTAAAGTATCCAACAAACCATTAAATGTAGCTGCTTCTACTTGCGTATTAGTTGCCACAATATGTGCATTCTTACCCAAATGTAACATACGAGGTAAAACCAATCCTAGACCAGATGCCAAAGCTGTTGTACCTGTATACCATAATAAGGCATGCAAACCAACTTTACCTGTTTTGGCAATATCCCCAATGCCAATAATTCCCATTACTAAACTTGTAAATACAAGTGGGAAAATCATCATTTTTAATGCCGACATATATATGGAAGCAACAACGCTTAATGCGGTATTTGCCCATTCCGGCATAATAATTCCAACAATAACACCTGCAATCAAGCCAATAAAAATACCAAGTGTTATATTATATCCTTTCTTTTTCATAACTCTCCTCCAACAATGTAAATATTTTACCATATAACTACATATATGTAAAAATTTACAAATACACTAAAAAAGACACTGCCTAAAACAGTGTCATTTGATTTTCTTCATCCAATCCCTCTAAAGCATTCATTTCAGCTAACTTTTCAACTAAAGTTTTTGAAAGCTGTGTACGCTTTAATACATCTTCCTTAGAAAGGAATGGTTTTTCTTCTCTAGCCTTTACAACAGATAAGCCTACGTTTGAACCCAAACCATCAATACTTGTAAAAGGTGGAATAATTGCTTTTGGATCATCTGGATCTACAATAAATTCGGTGGCTGCACTACGATTAATACTAATATTCGAGAATCTAAAGCCACGTAAAACCATTTCTAAAGCAAGTTCTAACGTATCATAAATAGCCAATTCTTTATCACTTGGTTTTTGTGTTTTATCCTCTTTCATATGTTTGATATCCGCCATTCTTTGACGAATGGCAGCCTCACCCTGAATCATGGTCTGCACATCATAAGCATCGCAACGAATACTAAAATACATACAATAATAATGTACTGGCATATGTACCTTAAACCACGCAATACGCACAGCCATCATAACATAGGCAACCGCATGGGCCTTAGGGAACATGTACTTGATTTTTGTACAAGAATCAATAAACCATTCTGGTACATTGTTCGCCTTCATTTCAGTAACCCATTCATCTTTTAAGCCTTTACCCTTACGGACACTTTCCATAATCGTAAATGATAATTTTGGTTTAACACCATACCCCATCAAATCAACCATAATATCGTCACGACAACCAATAACTTCATTTAACTTACAAGTGCCATTATCAATCAAATCTTTGGCATTTCCCAACCAAACATCCGTACCATGAGACAATCCAGAAATAGTGACTAATTCCGCAAATGTTGTCGGCTTTGTAAGTTCTAGAATACCACGAACAAATGGTGTACCAAACTCAGGAATACCAGCTGCTCCAGTCACTTCATTATATTTTGTCGTATCGATTTTCAGTGATTCTGTCGTAGAAAAAATAGCCATAGTCGCCTGATCATTCATTGGAATCTGACGAACATTTACCCCTGTAATTCTTTCCAACATTTTCATAGCCGTAGGATCGACATGCCCTAAAATATCAAATTTTAAGATATTATCATGAATCTGGTGGAAATCAAAGTGCGTTGTTTTCCAAGTCGCATTTGGATTGTTTGCCGGATATTGAACTGGTGTAAAATCATGCACATCCATATCCAAAGGTACAACGACAATACCACCTGGGTGCTGACCCGTTGTTCTTTTGACACCTTCACAACCCTTAGCCAAATCTACACGCTTAGCCTCATTAAAAGGCTCGCATTCCATTTCTTCCTCATACCCTTTGACATATCCATATGCCGTTTTTTCCTGTACCGTACCTACAGTACCTGCTCTAAAGACGTGATCATCTCCAAATACTTCTTTTGTATAGGCATGGGCATTCGGTTGATATTCACCGGAAAAATTCAAATCGATATCGGGAACTTTATCTCCCTCAAAACCTAAGAATGTTTCAAACGGAATATCCTGACCATCCCCACGCATAATTTCTCCACATACTGGACAAACTTTATCCGGTAAATCAAAACCAGACTTAGCTTCATCTCCATCTAAAAATTCATAATGCTGACAATTCTTGCATACATAATGAGGTGTTAATGGATTTACTTCTGTGATATTTGACATTGTCGCAACAAAACTAGAACCTACAGATCCACGCGAACCTACTAGATATCCATCATCATTGCTCTTTTTTACAAGTAAGTGTGAAATATAATAAACTACATAATATCCATGACCAATGATACTATCCAATTCACGTGTTAATCGTTTTTCAACAATGTCTGGCAAATCCTTTCCATACCATTGATGAGCTGTTTCAAAACAAATATCACGCAATTTTTGGTCTGAACCCTCAATATCCGGTGGATACAATTTATCTTTGATTGGAAAGATAGGCTCTGTTAATAACTTCAATTTATTTGTGTTTTCCACAACAATCTCATAAGCTACATCTTCACCCATCCATTCAAATGCTTTCAACATTTCATCCGTCGTCAACAAATGCTGATTTGGATTGCTCGTAGCTTTACGCGCCTGCTTATTATAAATATATAGAGGATGTCTAGCATTACCAATTGCCTTGGCATTAATATATACATCACGAAGACGTTTCTCATTAGGATTCACATAGTGTGCATCACTTGATGCGATAACCATCTTACCTGCTTCTTTTGCGGTATCATAAATAAACTGTAGATACCATTTTAAATCATCCACATCCGTAATGCTTCCACGATCCAGTAAATTCTTATAACAGTCCAATGGCTGAAGTTCAATATAATCATAATAGCTCATGGCTTCAAATAATTCTTTTTTACTTCTTGTATGAGCTAGTTCAAAAATCTCACCATTTTGACAAGAAGAACCAATTAATAAGTTTCCATTATCCCACTTCTTTGAGATTTCTTCCTTAATAATACGTGGCTGCCCATTTTCTTTACCCATACTTACTAAATATTGTGTATGCGATAAAGTAATCAATTCAAATAACTCTTTTAAGCCATCTTTATTCTTGGCAAAAACTGTCATGTGATATGGACGATTTCTTTCATAAGGCTTCTTGCTTGAATACTTTTCACATCCACCTTCCATATCCATCAATGTATCTAATGTTGCTTCATGGCCCAATTGATTCATCATATTATACATGACTTGTGAAAGTACATCCGCATCATAATCCGCACGGTGCGCTCCTTCACCATCATAACTCACGCGATAGTGACGACATACACTTCCTAAATTAAAGCGTTTTTGCTCGTCTGGAAGCATCGCATATGATAGTGGTAACGTATCAATCACCGGATTGGTTAGTTCATCACGACCTGTTTTACGACACGCTGCATTCATAAAGCCAACGTCAAAGGTTGCGTTGTGTGCTACTAAAATGGAATCCCCAATAAATTCTAACAATTCATCTAAGGCATCTTCGATTGGTTTTGCACAATCCACATCATTTTGTGTAATATGCGTTAAATTTGAAATATGCGCAGGAATCGTTCGCTTTGGATTAATGAACATCTGTAATCGTCCAACCTCTTCACGATTTTTGATTTTCACACCACCAAATTCAATGATTTCATCACGCGTATTCGAAAGACCCGTAGTTTCCAAGTCAAATACGACAAATGTTGCATCTTCTAATCTTCGATGATCATTATTGTAGACAATATGATATTTAGAGTCCGCCACTAACATTTCACATCCATACAACATTTTAAATTCGCGATTTGGATCTTGTTTGACCAAAGCCTCAATTTTATGTTGAGCCATCGGAAAAGCCTGAACAACTTGATGGTCACACACACCAATTGAATCCATACCCCAATCATAGGCTTGTTGAATAAATTCTTCGATAGCACAAACTCCATCCATTTCCGAAAAGTTAGAGTGTACATGCCACTCCGTTCTTTTCACTTTGGCATGATCTTCTCTTTTCTTTTCTTGTGTGATTTCAAGTTTTCTTATCATGAAAGAGTCACACTTAGAAAAAGAATCATATACGACTTCTCCCGTTAAAACGACGTGCATTCCTTTTTTTACAGCTTGAATTTCTTCAATTGGACATCTAGCACCTTCAAAACGTTTGGCAACGATCGCATCATCATAATCACTGATATATAACATCTGTAGTGTTTTACCACTTTTCATCACACGATTATCAATATCGAAAATGTGACCTTCAATTTGAACATTCGAATAGCCAACACGTAAATCCGCAATATTATATTGTGTAGCCGATTCTTTTTTATAACTATTTGAAGAAGGATATTGTTTTTTAACCGGTTCTTGTTTTACAACAGGTGCAGCTACTTGCACCTTTGCCGTTTCAATCGCAATATTTTCCTCTACTTTTTTACATACAATTTCTTGATTGATACCCACTTCTTTTAACTTTTCTACCAAGCTTGGCAATGCTAAATTTAATGCTGCAAGCCGAGACTCATCTCGTGTTGAAAAACAAATCGTATCATTTTCTAAATAGGGATGAAGAAAGCGGAAATCCTTCACATCACTATATTTTTCTACAAAATGATTCACATAACGATCTAATTCATCCATTTCTACCGCATTATTTTTGGAATGAATATGCAACTTCACATGTACATGCAGTGCCAGCTGCAACTTTGTGATGATCTGTTCATATACTTCTAAAGGAATTACATTCTCAAATTCTATATAAAACTCAACCATTTTATGCGCTGTATGAAATACAGGTTTCTCATAAAATGAGGCATTTTTAAAATACGCATATAATTCTGGATCCAACAATTTTTCAAATACTTCCATTTTATTTAGCCATCTTTTCAAAAGCATCCTTAGCGGCTTTTTGTTCTGCTTTTTTCTTCGTACTACTTGTTCCTTGCCCCAATAAAATATCATCTAAATATACACCCATAGTAAATGTTGGAGCATTACTTGGACCTTTTTCTTCTAATAATTTATATTGAATCGTCTTTCTAGAGTCTGCCTGAATCACTTCTTGTAAATGTGTTTTATAATCTGTAACAGCCTCACTTTTTTCTTGTTTAAATACAGGCTTCATATATTTAGTCAAGATTTCATCACACACATGATATCCTTGATCAATATAAATAGCTCCAATACAAGCTTCAAACTGGTCAGCCAAAATACTTTCTCGATTTCTTCCACCCGTTTTTTCTTCGCCAACACCTAAACGTAAAAATTCATACCATCCTAGTTGTCTATTTAATACATATAGCGTAGATTCACATACAGTTTGTGCTCGAAGTGTTGTCATTTGTCCCTCACGCATTTTTGGTTTCATTAAAAACAGCTGGGTTGCACTCCAAATCTGTAAAACTGAATCTCCCATAAATTCAAGTCGTTCATTATCATCCATTTGGCGATGATGTTCATTGGCATAAGAAGAATGTGTACATGCCTCTAAATAAATATCCTCATTTTTATATTTATATCCATTTGCCTTTAACCAATCGATAAACTTTTCCATTTTATTCTTCTCCTTTTTTAAGATCTTCCAATACGCAAACTGGAACAAATCCAGAAATGTCTTGTCCATATTTAAAGAGTTCTCTTACATTTGAACTTGAATATAAACTATATTCAGGTCGTGTAAATAAACAAACTGTTTCGATATTCTCATCCAATCTTGCATTCATAAACGCCATATTTTGCTCGTATGTACAATCCACACCATTACGAATTCCACGTACCAGCACAGTAGCATTTACACTTTTACAGGCCTCTACTACTAATCCAGATTGAATTTTACATGTTACATTCGATAAATGTTTTGTCGATGCATTTAACCATGCAAGTCTTCTTGCTTCAGTAAACTCATTGTTCTTGTCTGAGTTTGGTGAAATAAAAACAACCAACTCATCAAACAATTTGCTTGCCCTTTCAATAATATCCAAATGCCCATATGTCACTGGGTCAAACGTTCCACAAAATGCTGCTATTTTCATTACTCATTCTCCTCTTTTTGATAATAAGAAATACGCGTAATACCGTATGTCTTTTCTTTATATTTTGTAAAAGAAGCGATCCTTTCAGGCCACACCTCTTCTTCAAGGCTTTCCACAACAATAACTCCATCCAATTTTACCATATCTAAATCATCTAACTTCTGAATCAATTTTTCATTTTCCTGCTTTGCGTAAGGAGGATCAATATATACCACATCATATTTTAATGTTAGCCGCTCTAACACAGTAAAGATATTTCCACAAATAATCTTTGTTTCTTTATCCGCCTTTAAGTTTTTTACATTCTCCTTGATTACCGAGATAGCACCCTTATTATTATCGACTAAAGTCGCATGATCCATACCTCGACTTACAGCTTCTAATCCCATATTTCCAGTTCCGCTGTAACAGTCTAAAAAGTTACCGCCATCAAAAATATTTCCCAAACTTGAAAAGATAGCGCCTTTGATTTTATCTTGTGTAGGCCTAGTCGCATCATTTTTAGGACTCTTTAATGATCTAGAACCATATTTTCCCGCCACAATTCTCATAATAAACGATCCATCTCCTTTCGTCTAATCGAACAAATACAATTTTGTGCCAAGCCCATTGTCAACATAATCGACATTAAGCTTGTTCCTCCACTACTAATAAATAAGAGCGGAACTCCTGTAAAAGGAATTAAACAAGCAACGCCTCCGGCATTTAAGAAAAAGTGCATAAATAGATAAACGCCAATTCCACCTAATATTACTTTATACATGTCTTCACTTGTTTTAAATGCATAATAAAATAAACGAATTTCAATCATTCCATATAATATAACTAAACCAAATAATCCAAAAACACCCGTTTCCTCAAGCAATACAGCTAGAATATAATCATTATCTGCCTGTGTTAAATAGCCATATTTTCGAGTTGAATTGCCTATACCTTTTCCACGAATATCTGAACTTGCGATACCATATAATGAGTTGGCAGGCTGATATCCATCTCCATATACATCGGTATATGGATCTTTAAAATTTTCAACACGCACCGCAATATGAGCAAGCGATGTATGTTTTATAATTTCAGTACCAATATTTGTGATTCCAAATAAGACAATGGCTGCTGCAATTGCTCCATAAACGAATAATTTTAATAATCGTTGCATACGTTGTAAAACCACATATTTAGGAATCATAATACAAGATAGGAAAATAAAACAAATAATCACCAATGTTCCCATATCTTTTTGAATAGCCACAATTCCAGATATTAAAACAAATGAGAACCATGCCCTTTTAAAAAGTTGCCCTCTTACTTTTAACATATCTGTTTCTTTTTTAGCCCGATATAAACATGTAGCACAAATTATAATAATCAATGGTTTTGCGAATTCACTTGGCTGTAAGGAAATACCTCCAATCAAGATCCATGCATGGCTTCCTCCAATTTCCGCAAAGAAAAATGGAAGTATCAACATAAATATACTAATTCCAATAATCAGGCCTTCTACTTTAGAATACCATTTAAAGCGAAACCATCTATTCATAAACCACATTGCAATATATCCACATACCACAAACATGCATTGTTTCATCAGTACTTTAGGAACAATATTGGGTGCAGATGTTGTTTTTCCTACATTTGTTGAAATAATCGTGAATGTTCCAGCCAATAACAGAAGCGCAACCGCCCAATTTATATATTTATCACATTTTGGATCCAATGCGAAAAACGATAATTTTGATCGCCGTTTTTGTTTGGACATGATAATCCCCCCATCATAAATTCTATTTTAGCATATTTTCAAAAATCATTTGTCAATAATTCGAAAATGCTATAGAATACTTGCGAGGATGATTACTATGAAAATAACAAGCAAAGATATTATATTAGATACTGATGAGCGAATTCGTATGCAAAGTGAGCCTGTTTCATTGCCTTTGTCCAATGAAGATAAAGAACTTTTACAGGCTATGTTAGATTATGTGCGTAATTCACAAGATGATGAAATTGCCAAAGCTGAAGGTTTACAACCAGCTGTTGGTATTGCGGCCGTTCAAGTCGGTGTTTTAAAACAAATGATTGCGGTTGTGATTCCTTATGAAGATGGTGTAGATGAGGTCGCATTAGTCAACCCTAAAATCATTTCAGAATCTGTACAAAATGCATACCTAGATAATGGAGAAGGCTGTTTATCTGTAAAAGGTGAACATCCTGGTCATGTTTTCCGTCATGCTCGAATTAAAGTTCGTGGTTATGATTTGATTCAAGATAAAAATGTAACCATTTCAGCCGAAGGCTATTTCGCAATTTGCCTTCAACACGAAATTGATCACTTGTCAGGTACACTTTTCTATGATCACATTGATGCCAACAATCCTTGGAAAAGTGATGATGAGGCAGAAGTCATTTAAGCTTCTGCTTTTTTAAATTGACTAGCTTTGCTATAATAACAATAGAGTCATTAAATTATAGAAAGAGGTCGAATATGCCAAAAACACAAGAACAAACGTTTGGGCATGCATCGAACAAAAAACCATATCATGCAAAAAATCACGTTGAAAAAGGTGATACTTTGATCTATGCCTTAGGGGGATTAGGCGAAGTTGGTAAAAATATGTATTGCTACGAACACGAAAATGAAATCTGTATCGTAGATTGTGGCGTTTTGTTTCCAGGTGATGATTTATTAGGTGTTGACTATGTTATTCCTGATTATCACCATTTGATTCGCATGAACAAAAAAAGAAAGTTTTTAGTAATTACCCACGGTCACGAAGACCATATTGGAGGAATTCCTTTCTTACTTAAACAAGTCCAGATTGACGCAATTTATGCACCTCGCTTTGCGAAGGCTTTAATTCTTAAAAAATTAAGCGAACATAAAGGACTAGAAAAAACAAAAATTATAGAAATCGATGAAAATTCAAGTATTACTACAAAATACTTCAAAGTAGGTTTTTTTAATACGATCCACTCAATTCCAGATTCTTTAGGTGTACATATCACATGTCCTAATGGATCTATCGTTCATACGGGTGACTTTAAATTTGATTTAACGCCTGTTGGAACAAATGCTGACTATCAAAAGATGGCATTTATTGGTGTTACACAACCCGATTTATTAATGTCTGATTCCACAAACTCTGGAGTTGAAGACTTCTCTATTTCAGAAAGAAAAGTTGCTAATGAAATTCAAGACATTATGCGTAAGACTAAGCAACGTTTAATTGTTGCCACATTCGCATCCAACGTACATCGTGTTGCCCAAATCATTGAGGCAGCTACTAAATTTGGAAGAAAAGTCATTGTCTTTGGTCGAAGCATGGAAAACGTTGTTGATATTGGAAGAAAGATGGGTACGATCAAAGTCAAAAATTCAGACTTTTTAAGTCCCGAAGAACTTGCTCATACTCCAGATGACAAAGTATGTATTATTTGTACTGGAAGTCAGGGGGAACCACTTGCAGCTCTATCAAGAATTGCCAATGGTACACACCGTTTTATTCACTTAAAACCAGGCGACACAATTGTCTTCTCAAGTAATCCAATTCCTGGAAACCAATCCAGTGTCAATCGTGTTATTGATAACTTATTTAGATCTGGTGCTACCGTACTTACAAAATCCATCTTGAATAACTTGCATACAACGGGACATGCTTCAAAAGAAGAACAAAAACTAATGTTACAATTAGTTCGTCCAACGTACTTTATGCCTATTCATGGTGAATATAAAATGTTGATGCAGCATAGACAAACCGCTATGGAAACTGGTATTCCAAAAGAAAACATCTTTGTATGTGCCAATGGTGACATTCTTATTTTGAGAGATCACAAAGTACTACAAAGTGACTGGCGATACCAAGGTGATGATATCTATGTAGATGGAAATGATATTTCCGGATTATCTACAGCTGTATTAAAAGATCGTCGTATTTTAGCAGATAATGGTTTAGTTGCCGTTATTTTAGCTATTGATTCAAAAGAAAATAAAATCTTAATGCGACCTGTTATCGTATCACGTGGATTTGTCTTTATTAAAGACTCACAAGGTTTAATCAAAGAAGCTGAATATATTGTAAATAATTCACTTCAAGAAAAGATGAAAGAAAAAACAACTTTCTCTGAAATTAAAAACTGTGTACGTTCTACTTTAGAACCATTCTTATATAAAAAGACACATCGAAATCCAATTGTAATTCCAGTTATTTTGAATTCAAAACAAACTATGGAAGAACTTCAAAAGAATCGTAAAAGCTTCCATGCAAGAAAACCAAGAACAAAGACATCCTAGTGATGTCTTTTGTGTTTTATGATAAAATATTTGCATGACAAAGTTACAAAAACAAATGTTTATCATTATCGGTATTTTGTTTGTGATTGTATTCAGTATGGCCGCATCTATAAGTATCGCAAAAAATGTAGAACCCGATGAATTGATTGTACAATACAAAACACTACAAGACACTAAGATACCTGAATCTATGAATGATGTATCGATTGTTTATTTTACAGATTTGCAGTATGGAAAATTTGAAAATAAAAAAAGAGCTAATAAGCTCTTTGATAAAATCGAACATTTAGATCCAGACATCATTATTTTTGGTGGAGATCTATTTGATGAATCTTGTCAAATGGATCAAGAAGACATTGACTACATCACAAATAAACTATCAAAAATCAATGCTCCGCTTGGTAAATTTTGTGTACTAGGTGAAAAGGATGAGGCAAATAATGATATTGTTCGTTCCATATTGAATCAATCTCAATTTGAAATTCTAGAAAATGAAACCATTCTTCTGTCTAACCAAAAGAGTGATGGCATTACATTAAGTGCATTATCAAATACACCAGATCCTAGTAAAATCACTGCTGCAGATACGCAATATAACTTATTAGTTACACATATGCCAGATACATTGACAAATGAAGAATTATCTACAAAATCCATCTCTTTAGCACTTTGTGGACATTCCCATGGAACACAAATCACATTCCCTATTTTAGGAGGATATAAAACAATAGATGGCGCAAAATCATTAAATCGTTCTTGCGCCAAAAAGATTTCCTTTCCATATATCATTTCATCCGGTGTTGGCTGCACACATGTAAATCTTCGCTTTATGTCGACTCCTGAAATCTATTATTTCATGCTACAAAGTAAATAAACACAAAAAGGTCCTTATGGACCTTTTAAAATAGAATTTTTCGTGTTGCCGGTGTACAAGATGCGATCAATTTTCCATCTTTGTAAGATTTTAATACTGGCGCATCCATATTTAAAGCTTCATGGTAATTTTTAGCATCCATCACGACAAAACTTGCCGGATTTCCTTCTTGAATTCCATAGCTATCCCCTAAATGCAAAGTTTTGGCTGCATTTGTCGTTACAAATTTATACGAATTTAAAATTTCTTCATATCCCATCATATGTCCAGTATAGATTCCCATATACACAGGATCACGCATATTTCCACTTCCCATTGGATTCCAAGGATCAAAAATATCATCTGTTCCAAAAGAAACATTACATCCAGCTTCTGTTAATTCCTTAACTCGTGTTAATCCACGACGCTTAGGATATGTATCTGCACGACCTCCTAAATGAACATTTACACATGGATTCGCCACGAAATTTATGTTTGACATTTTTAAAATACGCATTAAACGAATCATATAAGCATTATTATACGAATGCATAGCCGTTGTATGGCTGGCCGTTACTTGATCTTTCATGCCAGTTTCATAAGCAAGTGTAGCCACTGTTTCAAGTCCACGACTAGCTTCATCATCAATTTCATCGCAATGAATATCAATTAGCTTTCCATATTTTTGAGCTAATTCAAAACAAATTTTTAAAGATTCGACCGAATATTCACGCGTAAATTCAAAGTGAGGAATAGCTCCAGCTGCATCTGCCCCCAATTTCAAAGCTGTTTCCAACAATTCTTTTCCTTTTGGATAGCTCAAAATTCCATATTGAGGAAAAGCAACAATTTGAATGTCCATGAAATCCTTTACTTCTTCTCTCAATTCCAAAATAGCTTCTAAAGCCGTAAGATTTGGATCATTGATATCCACATGCGTACGAACATGTTGAACGCCATGGCTTGCCTGCATACGAATGACTTTGTTTACACGATCCATCACATCTTTTTTAGTTAAAAATTCCTTACGCTCTTCCCAACGTTCAATACCTTCAAATAAAGTTCCTGACATATTCCAATGTGGTTGTCCAGCTGTCAAACAAGTATCTAAATGAACATGAGATTCCACAAAAGGTGGAAGAACAAGTTTCCCTTCAAGATCCATCACTTCTTCTTGTGCATGTGGTTCTAAATCCTTTTTGATTTCTTTGAATTTTCCATCTTCAATTCGGATACACTTTAATTCTTCATTATTTTCAATACATGCATTTTTTATTAACATTTTATGCCTCTTTCTTTCTTACATATCCAATAAAATAACATATGGCTGCAACTATCATCGCATTTACCGCTGCAATTCCCCAAGCAAGGACATTCGCAACAATAGCCCCAACAATAACACCAACAATATTAAAACTATTAAAATCACCTACATCCATATTATCTTTATATTTTTTTCTTTTCATAAAGAAATCCAAAATGACAATAATTCCGATTGGTGGCAACGCACAATTCAGTATGTTAAGCCACCCTGTAAAATTGTAATACAACCAAATAGATAAGATAGTACCGATAATTCCTGCAATCCATGTTGTTATTTTCATTTGAATATTTGTGATATTACTAATCGCAAGACCACCTGTATAAAGAGCGTTATTATTTGTTGTCCAAATATTAGCTCCTAAAACAATAATAGCAGGAATTGCCAAGCCTTGTGCAATCATGACATAGAAAATGTCATCAGCACCTGTAAATGCACCTCCAATCGCACCAAAACAAAACATTAATGTATTTCCAAAGAAAAACGCAATAACAGTTGTCCAAACCGCAATTTTATTATTCTTCGCAAACCGAATAAAATTCGGCGTTGCCGTTCCCCCAGAAATAAAGGAACCAATCACATATCCAATACCTGTAAACACACTGATTTTTCCAGCCGATTGTGCAAACACAGCCACAAGACCACCACCATCAGTTGTAGCAGTAACCATTGAATAGACACCCAATACAACAATTAAAGGAACGGATATCGTACTTACGACTTCTAATGCCTTCATACCTGTAGCAGCTGTCAAAGTCATCAATAATCCAGCTGCAATTGTCAATGCCCATTCATTGATGCCTAAAAGTTGTGCTGTTGGAATTGAAAACATCGCTACACCAACACCAAACCATCCAATTTGTGTAAACCCTAGAACTAAACTTGATAAATAAGAACCTTTCTTACCAAAAGCTTTTCGACAAAGCAAATCCATTGTTAGTCCTGTGTCAGATCCTATATAGGCTAATATCCCACAATAAATAGATAAAATAATACCTCCTATGACACACGCTAAAACAAATTCTTTAAAATCCAAACCATTTCCTAGTTTTGCTCCTACACTCATACTTGCAGAAAAAAAAGTAAATCCAAGCATGACAAAAAACATACTTCGAAACCCTTTTCTTGCACTTTCTGGAACCGCTTCTAATGAATAATCTTTATCTTTTATTTCTTCCATATATACTCCTTCATTTCAAAATTCACTATATGATTTTAACAGAAAAAGGTACCTATATACAGTACCTAAATCATCTTCTTTTCTCAATTAATAATAGATATGGACAATGATCCACCAATAAATTCTGCACCTTCTGTACCTGAATCGTTGTTTGTGTTTTTAAAAACTCTTCTACACAAATCGCCTCTTCTTTACCTGATTCATGTGGATACATCACAAGTGCCATTCTTCCTTTTACTTTTAAAAGGTTTAAAGCTTGTCTGACTGCACTTACACTTGAAGAAGATTGGGTTGTGATGTCACGATCACCTTGAGGAAAATACCCAAAATTAAATATGATCGCATCCACTTCTTCATGAATATATTCTTCCATATGTTCATGTCCAACATTATAGAAACAAGTTCTTTGATCATCCAATCGTTCTTTTGTACTTTCAAATACATCCTTTTGAATTTCAAATCCATAAACTATACGTACATTCTGAGACAAAAAGAAATCTGTATCTTTTCCTTGCCCCAAGGTGGCATCAATACAAATTGCTTGTTTATGAAGGGCTGGCTTTAAAAATTCATGAGATAAATCAACCATAGATTTCATCGCAGTCTAAGTGCCTCTTTATATAACATATAATCTTCTGTCTTATCACATACAAAACATACATGAATCGCCTTTGTCTCAGGAAACTTATTCATTAATCGCTTTACAGTTTGAATCGCAATTACACAAGCCTCATGATTTGGATAGGCATTGATACCTGTAGAAATACATGGAAAAGCAATATTAATCGATTCCATATCATTTTTTCGCATATAATCATAAGCCAATGCCATACTATTCCAATAACAAGCGGCTAAATATTCATCTTCATTATGTGCTCCATCCATATAGCGTGGTCCACACGTATGAATAACTGCCTTACACGGTAAATTAAAAGCTTTGGTCATTTTAGCTTTTCCTACTTCTAAACCATTCAATTCTTGACATGCTTTCATCATTTCACTTCCGGCTTGATGAAATATTTGTGCACTAACTCCTTGCATCGGTAATACTTGTTTATTGGTTGGATCGACAATCAAATCAAAATCCAACAAAGCTATATTTCCCTTTAATGTACTAATCATTCGTCTTCTCCCATCTTAGTCATTCGACTTGATAATTTCTGTGCAGAAATAGAAACCGCATGAAATTGCGTTGCCAAAGTTTCCAATGTTTTTTCTGCCTTTATACTTCTTTCCACAAGACGATTCGCATCTTCTTGAAGCAATAATATATTTCTTTCGATTTCTTCCATATGACTTGTTCTATAAAAATCTTTAGTACTTGATAATAATGTCATCACCTCTGCTACAAGTGTCGTTGGTGATACTAACATCACATGTTTTTGAAGGGCATATGTGAATAAATCATCGCATTTTGCACAAACAAATTGATAAATAGCTTCACTAGGCACAAACAATAAGGCATAAGGCATCGTATCTATATTGATATATTTATTAGCCACATCATCAATGTGCTTTTTCATATTCATCTTAAAAGGCCTTAAATACGTATCCATATCTTCTTGTAAATTTAAATAGTTTTCCATTGGAAACTTTGAATCAATGCACAATACTTTATTAGTATCTGGCAAATGAAAAGCACAATCCGCAATCTTTCCATTCGGCAAAGTATACTGCATAGAATAAACGGATGGATTTTGACCACAATATACACTTAGAAGCATATCCAATTGATATTCTCCCCAGTTTCCTCTTAATTTTGTGTTTGTCATAACTTGATTCATACGATACAAATAGTCTTCCATTTGATTCAAACTCATTTTAGATGTAGCCTGATTCTTTTGAACATCCTGTACTTGTTTTAAAAGATATTCAAAATTCTTTTGAAGAATCAAAGAATCCGAATTAGAAGAAACACTTTCCTTTGATTTATTTTGCATCAACAAAACAATTAAACATACAATCACAATACTTAACAATATTAAAATAATGATTTCCATTAAACCCTCCATATGAAAAGAAAAGAGACAAAAATATTTGTCCCCTATTTGTATATTTATTATAATTCAACTTCAAATGAATTACTACATCTTTTGAAATTCTTTCATGTATTCCACAAGAAAATCAGCCGTAGCCTCAACCATCTCTTTACCCCATTCGTATGTCGCATATTTAGGATGATCCTTGCCAAACCAGCCATTATCACTACTTAAACGATTGCTTCTAGGAACAGGAATATCTACACCTTTAAAGTTAACCGTTTGAGCATTAGAAGCTGTTAAAGATGGAGTAAAAACCTTTAATGTTGAATCTTCAATCTTATCCTTTTGTACTAGACTTTCATCCACATACAACATAGCAGCCGTTTCCTGACCTGCACCATGGCCTCCAGCCCATTTTGGATTGATTTTTCCAGCAATGGTCCACCAATCAAAAATCGTCCCCACAGCTCCCTTTTTATATAAATGACGACACACTTTACTTAGTGCATGACTATTTCCTCCATGTCCGTTTAAAAATACAAAGTGTCTAGCACCACAATCATAAAGTCGATCACTAATTCTTTCCATGACCATCTCTAATAAATCACTACCAATTGATATTGTACCTGTATATTCTGTATGAAAATCCGCATCTCCATAAGGCAATGTTGGAGCAATCAATACATCACTCTGTTTTTCTACAAGCTCTAATATCTTATTGGGAATCATAGTATCCGTTCCTAATGGATTATGTATTCCATGATTTTCTGTACTTCCCGTTGTCAGAATCACCATATCATGATTCTTAAAATATTCTTCACAATCTTTCCAACTCATTCTATCTAATCGCATAACTTCACTTCCTATCTGTATATATGTATAATACTCCTAACGAAAGGAAAATTTCTATGGATATTCAAATTTTATTATTTATACAAGAAAACATTCGTCACTATATACTCACACCATTCTTCACTTTGATCACAAACGAATACTTTTTATACATACTTCTAGGAATCGTATTGATTTATATGTTCAAGAAAAATGAAGATACGAAAAGACTCGCAAAAGAAACTATCATCGCCTTTATAATTTGCACTATATTATTCGTTGTATTAAAGCTCATATTTCATAGACCTAGACCCTTTGATGCGTTTAATGAACTTATTCCATTAGTGGATAAACCTAGTGATTATTCATTTCCATCTGGACACACCGCATCTGCCTTTATTTGTGCCTTTATGGTATATGATGGGCTTCCTAAGAAGTATAGTATTCTGGTTTTCATACTCGCAATCCTTGTTGCGTTTTCTAGACTCTATGTAGGCGTCCATTATCCAACGGATATTCTTGCAGGTATTATTCTTGCGTACATTGTTTATAAATTCATAAAAAAAGCCCATCAAATCATATAAAATGATTTGTATGGGCGCTTTTCATTTGC
>OFMV01001284.1_pt1 | contig 20011 bp, 29 predicted proteins | sample 1541881 | NCBI WGS metagenome assembly OFMV01 (sample SAMN04209220, study PRJEB22552) | human gut metagenome | biome: gut; material: feces | host: Homo sapiens | place: USA: Oklahoma
TGTGTCTTTACTTATGATAAGAATAATAGGGTCGTAAAATTAAAAAAAGAATATAGGAAACACTATGAAACAATAGAATTCATATATGAAACCAAATAAGACATGTTTCTTGCCAAGTCATATTGTGACTTTCGATACATAGAAAAGCATTTTTCTGTTTGCCGAGATGAGAAAGTTATAGATGATGTAAGAAATCGTGTTGCTGCCTACGAGGATTCTATTCGCCATCATCATGAAATGGTTGAAATGGCTACTTATAAAGATAGTATAGCCAATGAGCTTTTGCAAGAATCAAATCGCATAAAACGTGCTATGAAAAGCTCAAAATAAAGTTTCTGGAAACTAACTAAACTAAATGAGAGGGAAATAAACTTAATACATTCCCCTCTCATTTATTTAGTGTAATTTTGGAATATAATCTTTATCCCTTTATAATAAGGACATTGGGAGGATTGTCCGATTTTGAGGTAACGAATTGCCAACCGTTCTTGTTGCTGCATTCTGCTTTGATATGCTTTCTTGGCATCTCGTCTATGCTACAAAGGAATATATTTCTTTCAAAACATATTAAATTCTCAATATGATTTCTGGAATTATAAACCCCGAATTTTCTACCACTGCTTCATTTTCTGTTTTTTGGAATTAGCGTTATTGATTCAAGTTTGGCAACATTGGCCGAGATAGGTTTGATTGTCAGCCTTACATCGTACTGTTCAGGGAGTAGCTTTACATTTGGGTATTGGTTGAGATTGTAACTTCTCCTAAATGGAGTTTCGTTATAACGGAAACATACCTCAACTATTCTACTTGTTGAATATCCCCTCAGCTGAGTTGTCAATGTTGTCGGTTTGATAGACTCCGCTTTTACATTCCAATAGACAAAAAGCACAAGAAAAGTAGAAAGACCGCCAACAGTAGCAAATTTCAAATACTTGCCATATTGGGATTTTCGGGAAATGATAAAACAACCGACAGCAACAAGCCATACGACAATCATCAAGAAATCATATACACGGTTGGAGATAAGAAACCCTCTTGAAAGCCATAAAACTGCACCCATAAGCGCAATAATCGCCAATAAAAAATAGTCAATCGACCGTGAACGTATCGACTGATATATCCATTTGCCTATGCCATAAGCAATAGCGATTCCGACTATATAGCGCAGCATGATTTCCATACTCATTTTCCATATTTCTTTTTCAGATATTCACGCAGTTTGGGAGAATCCTTGCCTTCATATATTCGGTTGCGGTCGAACACCGTCCAACTGTCGCCGTCCGGGAATGTCATCTTCTCAAAACTTCCGGGGTCAGCACCTTGAATGATGGAGTCGTTCCAAAACACATGTTTGTCATCTTTCCCATAGTTGAAATCTCCCCCGAAACCTCCCGCGGGAACAGGCTGGAAAGTTTTGGGATTTGCCCCGGCAACTAATTTGGAACTCCACCAGACATGCGATTTATCCTTGTACCAGTTGTCGGAAATATGCTCGAAAGTCGCGACATCGGCTTTAGGAAGGATATTAAAATGGGAATCGTAGATATTCGTTCCGTCGGAATACATCAAACGGCCTACTTCGGTGAGTTTGGAATAATCTTTTATTTGGGTTGGAATCCCTTTATTGTAAGCCCTGTGCTTGTCTTGCCCTATATAGAAGTCCACTTCCTTGAACGTCGCAGGGTCAGCACCAGGAACCTTCTTGTCCATGAAAAACACTTTGTGCTTGTCAGCGGCATAGTCTCCTGATTGGAGAGGAATCTTTGCTTCAATCGGGTGGAAAGTCTCGTAATCGATATCTGTAATCACACCTCCTGCAAGGTAGTATCCATTGTATTTGTCTTTTGCCCAATGAGTTTCCCAAGAATCTGAACTGCCTAAGATTTTGAATGTCGATTTATCTCTTACGTTCAATGCTTTCCCATCCCAATAAAAATCGTTGGCATCTTCTGCAAAATAGTAGGAATGCACTTTGAATGTTGCCGGATCCGCCTTTTCTATCAATTCACCGGAAACATATACATGCGTATTGTCTGCTGCATACGATTTGGTAAGCACACGGAACGAGCCGCCATCGGCACCATTGATAATATCGCCCTCGTAGAATGCGTGTTTCTTGTCTCGACCATAATCATCATCCAGTTTTTCAAAAGTCTTTGGGTCTGCATCAACATGCCTTGAAGTATGACCGCTTCCTTCATTCCACGTATGCCATGTTACCTCCTTACCATCGTTTTTATATCCGACAGAACATGAAACTAGGGTCATCAATACCAAAAGTATTGATGTAATGAATATAGATTTCTTAGGAGTTTGCGAACCTAACTTACTTTGTACTGTTGCTCCGAATGCTATAAGCAGGGAGCAAAATATTAACATAAATCCCTTCATAGCTACATTATAATTTGATTACTTGAATTTCTCCCAATCAAGATTGAAAGAATCGTTGTTTTGTGAAAGCCATATAAGGTATTGTCGGTCTGTTTTGCAAACCTCCTCAATGGACTTTCCCTTGTATTTCCCGAAGTTCATTATATCGTTAGGACCAAGTGTTGGTCTATTCTCCATATGATATTCCAATACCTTATCAACATCGGTATAGAAGTGTTGGGAATCTATAATCGCCCATTTGACATACTGCCAATCTTTAATGATGACCTCTTTCAAAGTCATATCCTTATATTTACCAAAGCCAATCTTGTCATCAAGACCGAGAACCTTAACAGATTCTGTTGTCTTCTCACCTATGATGTCCAACAACATCCATGAGCCACATCCACAACATGGTATTGGTTGCGGTTCGGTATCATCCTTTGTACACCAACTGTGTTCTGGGTCATTCTCATAAGCATCAGCTCTTTCACCATTACGGTAATAAAAACCAAATACATTTCCAAACTTACCACCTCTTCCATGTGGTTCTACTCGTACAACCTCCACATACTGATTACGATACCAGTCTGAAACTCTTCCGTCAGGGAATCTTTGGGCAGTAAAAGGCAATGCTCTACCTATATTGTAGTAAATCTCCGTTAGGTTCTGATGTGGATACTTGCAATTCACCGCATCAACCAACGTTCTCTTTTCTTCTTCTGTCATAGCTTCACTTCTTTAGTTTCTGATATTCCGTCTTGGTCATAATACCTTCTCTGGCTTTATCCATATTATCTGCATCTTTGTAGAAAATCCAATGTATCACAGGTTTTCCGCCATAGGCAGAAGAGTAAGCTTGTTGGAAGTTCCACCCCTTGTCAACCATATAATTTGCTGCATCTACCATGCTGTTAAACTTGATTTCTTCGCCATTTTCATCCACAAATTTCAATTTGCTGCTGAGGTCTCCCCAAATATTATATGAAGCCTTTGTCCCGAAGTCGAAGATTATTTTCAAACCAGAAGAAAGGTCTTTCTCAATACCCTTTAACTCGCAATAATAACGATGTTGTGCAAACGCATTGCCAACATTACAAATAAGGCATAAAGCCAATAAATATTTCATAATAGTCTTGCTCATTTCTTTCTTGTTTTATAGTCCTTGTGATACTTTGCTATACACTTGTTGGAGAACTCTTTCATTGATGGCATTCTGGAAGCTCTTGTTGTCAAGTTGATCTTTCATCTGTATAACTGCATCCTTTGTCGGTTCAAGCAGCACGTCAATGCGGCGCAACACCAACATAGGCAGAATGACCTTCTTGTAATCGCCTTTGTTGAAAGCGTTCACAAGTACATCATTGGCTATGTTCCAAATGAACGAGAACAAAAAGTTATATTGTGACTGTTCCATTATGTCTTGTCTTTTATTTAGTACTACGTTCTTTCGCATCTGAGATAAGTTCCTTCATATCCACAGACAATATCTGTGCAATTTCAAGAAGCGTTGTAAGGTTGGGTTGGGTACGATTGCACACATAGGCATTGACCGTACTAAAACTCTTGCCCATTTTCTTGGAAAGCCAAGTTTGGCTTATTCCTTTCTCCTCTAAAACTGCCTTTATGCGATTTAACTTCATATTTTTATTGCATTTTACCATACAAAAATAATAATTTATTGCGATAATCTATTATAAAAAGCAAAAATTTAGCATTTTGTAAGATGATTTTAGCCGAAGATACTACAAATCCGACTTTTTATGCTTATTTTAGAGGCTTTATGGCTCTGTTTTTAGGTTTTGGCTTAAAAGTAAAGTTGTAATTTTCTAAAGAGATAGGCAATCAATGTTCACCTCTTAAAAAAATGTAATTTGAGAGAAAAAATAGTTTTTCCAGATTTTAATTTTATCTTTTCACCGTAATTAAAGCGTTCTTTGTATATTGCAAAGTTGAGAAAGAAAAAGAATATAGCTCGTTTCTAAATCGTTAGCAGTTACATCCTTCAAAATACTTAACTCGTTGATATTCAATTAATAAAAGATTTTGCTGTGACTCAAGCAATGGTAGGAATAGGTAAATTCGTTCTCTTTTCCACAAGCACATCGAAAGCCTTTTGGATGGAAAGCAACAACTGTTCGATGTCCTTGTTGGTCTCCACGGCTTCCTTGCTCTTGTTCTCCTTTGGCTGCTTTAGTGCTTTATGTTAATCGAAGTACAATCACCGCAATAAAACTATTGATTTTACGTTCTTTTCAAAAAAGGGGTTGTGCAATAGTGGCTTAAAGGCTAAAAGCACTACCTTTGAATGCTGTTAAATATGGTAATGTTCAAAGTCACTATTTGTGATATTGGAAAAATGAATATAAATATGACAGATAAAATAGAAAAAAGGAGGCAACCTTTGCAGTACCGTACAATGGCGATGACAACAACGATTATGTCGATGGTAAGGGCTTCTGCTGCAATGACGGCAGCTTGGAAGCTGCGCAGGCACGAGCTTTGTCGAGAGCTGCAAAGAATAACTTCCAAGAGGGCGACGCATACGAGACGATGCAGTTCTACTACCACCCAGACCATTTGGGTAGCAGTAGTTACATCACCAACCTTGACGGCGAGGTGGTGCAGCATATTGAGTATGTGCCTTTCGGTGAAGTCTTTGTTGAGGAACGCAACAACATTTGGAATTACCCCTTATCTTTTCAATGCCAAGGAATTTGATGAGGAGACGGGCATGTACTACTATGGTGCGAGATACTATGAGCCGAGGTTGAGCTTGTGGATGAGTGTGGATCCTTTGCAAGAGAAATACCCAAATATTAGCACTTATTGCTATGCGGCAAACAACCCTATCAAGTTCATAGATTCAGATGGAAGAAAACTTCTATTTGCCTCAGGAACAACGAAAGCATTTAAACAAAAATTTCGTGCAGCTATTATGTATTTACATGAGCATAATGCAGATGGTATCATAGCCCAGATAGATAAAAGTTCTACAATTATTTATATTACAGAAAGAGTTGGTGAGGCTTCTGCTTTCAGCAAGACGAAAAAAACTATTTATTGGGATCCTAACATGGGAGTGCTTACAAGTTCTGACAAAAAAATGTCACCTGCGGCTGTATTAAACCATGAAGCGGATCATACACTCCAATATCTCAAAAATCCTGATAAATTTGCACAAGACTCTAAAACTCTTGATCCCGATTATAATGATAAAGAGGAAATGAGAGTTATAACAGGATCCGAACAGAAAACAGCTTTAGCACTTGGTGAAATCAGTGCAGGAGAGGTTACACGTACAGACCACATCGGCATCCCATATATAACTAAATCGCCAACTACGACAGAAGCAAAAGATGGGAAAATTCCAAAGAATCCATTTGTAATGGATGAAATAGTTATATCTGTACCCAAGTCTAAAAATGTAAATCCAAATAATGACAATAATGAGACAGATAACAAATAGTATTAAATGCTTGATTGTTTTTGGTATATGGTTACTTGGTTTTAATACATTGAGTGCTTGTAATATCAAGCTCAAAATTGTTTACACCCAAGCTGACCTAAGAACAATTTTTGATATTACTCCAGAGTTGTTTGACAAGGGATTAATCAGTCATTCGCTTGATAGTATAATCGTGGTGTCAGATATGAAATTTTCCAAATTCTTCGACACTATAAATTCTCTTAAAAAAACAAGTGAAATACATCCTTCTATAAATGTTCGAGCAAAAATTATATTCTATTTGAACGAGCAAATCTTGAATACATATTATTTAGGAATGTTTTATATATACTGTCAGAATGGAATATACGAAGTAAACGAAGAATTCAGAAATATGATTAATGCTATAATAAAAAAAAGTGGAAAGTTGCCTATGTATTGATTAAAAAACGTTATGTCCCGTTACCCATACAAGGGTAACGACCAATACCCTTATAAGGGTGTTCATCATTACCCTTATATGGGTATTCCTACTTTGGAAAAGCAAATAATTAAATCTGAAATGGAATCAGAAAAGAATTATAATCAATGAGAAGTATTCTTCTTTTATTTATCTCACTAGTAGTAGGCGGTTGCTCCTGCAGTCAACTGTCTACTACTGTGTGTAGCATTGATAGTATTGCTGTGTACATAAATGATACGTTATATATAGCAAAACCATTTGTATCGAAAGATATATCAAAGGAAATAAACAATAAATTTAATTGGTCAAATATACCCAATAATGATCTTGAATGGAGAGGAAAGGTCTATATAGAATTTACTCTGACCCAAACAGGTAGATGTATAGACATTAAGATTTTAACAAGAACTAATAGCAAGTATATTGACACAGAAATAGTTCGATGTATAAGAAGAATAAAATATAATATCCGTTATCGTTCCAAACATAAGGTTAAAGTTTTTGCGATTGTTGATTTACAAGGAGGTCTTGGATAATTTATCATTATGGTATCAAAGAGAAAATGGATAATGCCCCAAATTAGGTATTGTGAAAATAAGGTACTGATTATCAATGCTATCTGACAAAATGAAAAGTGTGAAGGCTGGAATTAACGCTTTGCTTTCGCATTATTTCCGACATTACAGCATAAGCACATGAGCAAAGATATTTTTTGGGTACTTTAAGCTCCAGATTGGAAGTTATCAAAATTAAAAGAACAACAAATATGGCACGCAAACGACAAGTCACAATAGTGATAGATAACTGTATGACATTAAAACAGCAAGAATATGGCAAACAGACCGTTAGTCCATATATAGATTGCTTGAACTTACCCATACAAGGGTAACAGGCAATACCCATATAAGGGTAACAGGCAATAATTTTAATAATAGGTAATTTTACAACTATGAATAAGTTTATATTAGTGATAGCTATGGTTTGTTGCATAACACAATTATGTTCACGATTTAATGCGATATATGGAACAAAACATCATATTGATATGTTAGATTCAATATCGACAAATTTTGCAAGGGAAAATACTATCTATCGCGGAGTTCGATTGTGGTCTATGTTTAATAATCCGAATAAAAATTATTTGTGTATAAAAGTAAATGACACGCTAATCATCGTTACAGATAGTGAGTTATTGTTTGACACCCCTTTATATTCAACGACAAAGGAGAGGCTTGCTCAAGATTTTAGCCAGGCAAGCATCGTATACTGCACTGATATTCCATTCCGTGCATATGTTGTTGCAGAAGGGGATACCTTAATATACGAAAGAAATTCCATTACCTCCCCAAAATATAACTTATCTCGAGGAATTGTTAGGAATAACATTGTAAATCCTAATAAAAATTTATTTGTAGGTGATTCCTTGGATGGACTATTAAAAAAAATTGGATTATGGGATAAAAGGGTATTAGACTATGCCGATAAGTCTAACGTGTGTATATTTATAAATACCGAAGCAATCAAATATCATTCACGACTTAGAGATGAATCAAATTTTATATTAAAATGTGAATTCAATGCAGTTTTTGTACAAATAGTTAATAATAAAATTTATGGTGTTGAATATGGACTTTTTGGTAGATATGGAATGAAGGAAGATTTAAGTCTTAGAGAATATATGGATGCCATGTGATGAATGATGGATATAACGAGTTCGGCATGGATGAGCGCAAATTCAGACAGTGTAATACAAACTGTGTCAAACTATAACCATTATAGTTTAACACAGTTAATTTGCACTTCATTATTTCTTTCTCAGTGTATAATTCTTCCTATCCTCATTTTTGGGTTCATTACCAAACGAATCCAGCAAAACAACACTTTTATCCTCCCTCACCTTATAAAATATATTGTCCCCACTCGAAGGATGCACAAGCATCAAGACATTGCCGGCAAGCATTTGGAAAACACCTCTTAACTTTTCCCGCTCGTTCTGCTTTTCTTTGAATGTCCGTGTCAACAAATAGGTTCCGTCAGCATTTAATGTGAGTCTCGTTTCAACATTAGGTGGTAACACACCGTTATAAGTTCTAGCTATGGAATCCAAGCTGGCTCTATTTTATAAAACATATCATTCGATTTTAATTGAAATATATGCGTGTCGCCAAGTTTTCTATGATTATTGAAATATAGCGTAATACGTATAAAACCATTGATAGATCAGTATTTTGAGGTAATGCAGCAATTCTATGCAATAAAATCAAATGTCTATCGTTCTTTAGATAAAACATAAAATAAAGACGTATGAAAGTATCAACAAAACAAGGCAAATACTTTAGAGGAGGAAAGGTACATAAAACTTTCCTTCTCGGATTATGTATATTTGCATTTGTTTTGTTTAGGGTATTTTGGTATAGAACTTTTTATATTATCAATGAAGTAGAGTTCACTGTTTGGAAAACATATAAGGGATGCTATATAACACCTTATAAATATTGGGGAGTATTACCGCCAAAAGATAATTATCTTAGAATTTCCAATATAGGCATAGCTGATATCTTTATTTGTAAAGATAAAACACTATGTGTTTTTATTGATCCACAGTCAGATGGTGCGACGGAAACTGTATGCAAATTAAAATCATGTCAATACTATTCCTATAGTACGGATGATAAAGAAGTACTAAAAAGAAGTAAAGATTGGGTAGAAGAATGGAAAAAATATCAGTCGATATATCCATATATAACTATTTATGCAAGAGTCATGAAAATTGAAATTAATGAATGAGGGGCAATGTGACACCCCCTTTTCTATACTTGTAAAAATACGCTTTATGAAAATTGTTACTTTTTGTATATATATAACTATTTGTTTTCTAATTATTGGTTGCAAAAAAAGTACTTCAACTATTAGAGACAATGCCTATGATTCTGTGGAAAAATATGAAACAGAATTAGAAAAATTATGCTTAGAATCGCATAATGATTCTGTAACATATTCTATAAGAATAAAAACAGAAGACTTAACTAATGATTATGAGTACAAGTATTTAGGTTCGTTAAAAATTAAGAAAAATAATTTTAAAGTAATACAACAAAAAATATTGTCAGGCCAGTATCAAGATTCACAAAGAGCGGCAGTTTCTATAAGATTGTTCTTAAAGGGAAAATTATATGGAGAATTTACCGGATTGAACAACTTTTACAAGATTAAAATTACATCAAATACTCTTTGTTTATATAATTATGAAACAAAAAGTAGGTCTATATTTGAACTAAAGGATTCTATACCAAATCTATTGTTTTTCCCTTATAATGATAAAGACAGTTTATCAAGTGGAGACATTTTTTATTTTAATAGGTGTCAATAATATGTTAAAGATAACTATTCTTTGTGAGAATAAAGTAATCATAAAATGAGAAATTACATTTGTTTAATTACGCTTTACGCTTTTACCTATATTTTATACTCTTGCTCTATGGAGCAAGAGTATAATTCTTTCAATATAATATATTGTAAAGAAGTTTCCTCAGGATTACAATATAATAATTCTTGTGGAACGATAGAATATAGAGGGGAGAAATATACTATAAAAAAGAGTGCTTATTATGTTAAAAAGAAACTGCAAAATGTAGATGTGTATAGGAGTGATGGTATAATATCCTATACTAAAAGTGAAGTAGAATCTGATAAAAAACTCGCAAACTATTTAGGGATTCCTTTGGTTAGAATTGTTGTGATTAGTAAGGATAAACTTTTGGATAATAATACATTATTTTCTTATGAAGCAAAAGGAGATTCTATATTTGTTAATCAGGCAAAAAATCTTGTCATTTACGTAAATTCTATTCAAAAGTAAACTCTATGGGGAGTTTTTTATTATGGTTCTACAAGAATTAGTGTTTGAAACTGGCTGAGTCGGAAGAAGACCTACTCGAACACCGTACCGATGGGTCGGATGCTTTTGACACCCTCTACATCGGGTGTGAGAAGTTCCCACAGGCGGACATATCACCTGTGGCTGTTGATACTGGAGGAATCATGTAATCAAAAGGAGCGACATTCCTGCCACTCCTTTGATTTAACAATAATCATCCATTATCTCTTCTTCATCGTTCCATTCTTGTCCACGCAACATGCAGAACTCCCTCAACACAGCACGTTCATCAAAATATGTCCTACCTATTTGGTGAATTACCTTTCCGTTCTCTATAAAGATAATCATATCGCCATAGTTTTTGAAGGAGTTAGGCATACTAACACCGACATAGAGAACTGGGTGTCCATCTGTGGAATGTGTAATTTCTCTATCAATGACATATCCATCACAATACTGGTCCTTTTCAATTAACACATCCTTCTGAAGAATTTCCGCGTATTCCTCCAAAGTAATGTTTCCTTCTTTTGGACAAAGAGGGAAATAGCATTGTGTTCTTGCTCCGCATTGCAAGACGTTTGGTGAATCACAGAACCTATACTGGTCTCTATATTCTCCGTTACAATGAACATACATTCCTTCTTCATATTTTATATGAATATAGAAATGTACTCTTTTTCCGTTATTTGTTGCCTCCACTTGGATAGCATCCCATTCCGTTGTCCATCCCAAGGAAGCTATTGTGTATTCGTCGCCTTTTTCACTTATGGCTATCACAGCGCCTATTTGTAATTCTTTTGCATACGAATCCAATCCTCCAGTGGCTTCTTTTGGACAAAGTGGAAACTGCATCTTATCATAGAACCCTATTTGAAAAGTTCCTTTTGTTAAAGACTCCTTCTTTTCTTTCGCATGCCTTTCTCTCTCTTCCAACTCTTTCATCATGGGATTTTGATACTCTGTCTGCTCTGTCCGAGGAGCGGTGAGTGCCCTTCGGACTTCTTCCCATGCTTCTTTGTCGCTATTGGTTTCTTCTGTTGAAGTTCTTTGCTTTTCTACTTTACCATTCCCAAAGAAAGGATTGGTTTCTTTGATTTCATGTTTCTTCAGCCAGTCTTCAAAATCCTTTGTCGTTTCTCTTTCCTTCATCATCTTGTATGAAGATATTGGTCTTTTAGCCCATGAAGAAATATGTTCCATAGCAAGTCTGGCTTCTTCTGGCGTAACCGTTCTCATCCACATGATATCTTGGTTGCTTCCTGTTAAATCTTGTAGGCATGAAGGATTCTCGATAAACTTATTGATATCTCCTCCGCAAAGGTAGGTTACTCTCTTAAGAGTCGCTTCATTTAGCAGTACATTTTCAAGCCTTGTCAGCCATCTTAGGTTTTCAACTCTGTTGTTACAACGGTTGGTATCTATATGATCGACCACCATCTTCCCATCTTCATTGTCAGGAATGAATGCCTTGGCTACAATAATATGAACTCTGTGCGAGCTTATCATCATATAGCCTCTTGCCTTATCCTTTGTTCCAAAAGTCCATACATTATCTAAATTTCTCGCTTTTTTTCCTTCGCGAGCGTGGCGCATTACAGCTCCATTGTCGCGAACAGAATATACCTCACCCTTATACTCGCAAGTTGTCTCACGAGTATATTCATTGATATCTACCATAAGATTACTGATGTTTAGGTTCAACAAAATCTATTTCCATTCCCAAAGCATATCCTATCTTTGTGAGTATATCCAATCCGACAGAATATTTGCCAGACTCAATACGACAAAGATTGGCTGCATCAATATCTGCATAGAATGCCAGATGCTTTGCATCCATTCCCTTTGCTTCACGCAGCTCTCGGATGCGCTGCCCTATACGGACACGCTCCTTTGAAACGGACTCCTTGTCAAAGGAATAGTAAGAGAAGATTGAACCTACATGGTTTATCAACATCTGCCTGTTGATTTCTCCCATGATAACACTTGCATCTCCTTCATAATACTTGTCAAAAAGGGATGCCACAAATTTGTCCACTTGAAACCAAGAGGCTTGTTTTTGGCAGCGGTAGAGGCTTTCATCTTGGAAGCCAACGATAAAGTCATCGCCCTGTGGAGTTTCCACATAGACTCGCTTTTCATCTACCCATCTTACTTTTGTTTTGGGTTCCATAATTTGTTCTTTAATTATTAAATCAAATAATCCCAGCCGTATTTTATGTGTTGTCGCCACATTTGGAATCACTGCAAAAATACAACAAAAAAAACACGATTGGCAAATTTACCAATCGTTATTACTCTCTTTTATATTTCTTTAACAAAATTCCCTCGTTCCTATGATGAGGAGCAAAATGGTTTCTCTCTTCGTCTTGCTGCTTGCATCAGCAATATCCTATATTTTACCACATACCTTTGTAGACAATTAGTCTATAAGGGTATGCGGTTCTTTTTTTCATACTCAATATAACTTCCGAGATTTATTGAAATTATTGTGCAAAGGTATTTGTTATGCCTTATCGCTTTGCAAGGTCAAGGCTCTGCTTGGCTTCCAAAATCTCCACGCCTACGGGTCGTATTTTGGTGCCAAACCTTGCTTCGATGTGCATAACACCTTTTTAAGGCACATAATTTCTAACAAATCCCGGAAGTAGTTTTACTACGAAAGGGAAAATAAAATTTTTGAAGTATGAGCAATATTTGTGACACGCAGTACAAGGTGAGAGGCTCACGCAAGGCATTGAGCGACCTTTGGAACACCCTTCAGATGATGGAGGTGAACAGTAAGGATGTATATCTTTACAAGTTGGCAGAGCACTATGGCATTGACTATGAGCATGGTTGTATATCAGTCCGTGGACATATCTATTGGGCTGAGTTCGAAGATGACGAGGACGGAGGTCTGTTATCATTCAATACGGAAAGTGCATGGACTGCCTGTGACCTGTTCTTTGATGAATTGAATAAGGTACTTGGCAATGAACTTTCCATAAGCTATCGTGAGATAGAATGTGGATGTGAGATATTCCATGTTCACGATGAAGGAGGTTTCTTTCGCGAAGAGTGTTGTGTAAGTTCTTCTGGTGGCAACTTTGAAGATATTTGTGAAGATGTGTATGACACCATATGCGATGCTATTGAGGCATGGTGTGAGAAGACTGGCATTAACCAAGGCGAGCGGACAGAGGAAGAAATGGTGGACTTCATCAACGAATACGAGTACGACTCGGAGGACACCTATTATTATATACACCCATTTGAATTTGATTAGTACTTACCGCAAGGGGTAAGGTTCACTGCTTTGCCCTTTGCATAACCACTTTGAAATATGAAGAGATTAAGTAAGAAACAGATTGGAAGAGCTGCATGCACCATCTTGCAGCAGTTGGCTTTAACCACACCTTTTAATGTAGTGTATAGTTGGGGAATAACAAACAAAGTTGCAACTCAAATAGAAATCATGGTCGATGGAACGGAGAAAAACGTGGCTGCCTTGATGATGGATGTTAATGGCTTCAACTACCAAGGCAGGCTCTATGTAACCAATAACCGAGTTAAGCAAACCTTTGGCTTGTATAGCGAACAGAACGGAATGTTGCATGAGGAAAAGAAGAGTATTGCCTATAAAGACTTGGGGCAAGTGCTCGATACGGTTATTGAGACAGGCGGCATGAGCCAACAGGAGCACCTGCAAAGATTGCGTGAATATGCAAAGAGACTTTTGGCTTAGTATAAGAATATCCACTTAAAAGATTATACGAATGAAAACATTAGACAGAGAACATGTAAGAAGCGTTGTGAACACCCTCTTCTCCCAATTGCTTCACACAACCTCGATAGACGTTATCAATAGTTGGGGCATCTCAAAGATGTATGCTACCCAAATTGTCAAGAATGTCAATGGCGAAGACTTCACTATGGCGGCTCTTGTCATGCAAGTGAATGGTTTCCAATTTCAGGGCAAGGTATATATTGCTTTGGATGAAGGCTCTGATTACTACCGTATCTATGGAGAAAAGGATGGAACAACAAAAGAATATCATCATGATATTGCTTTTGACGAACTTGGCGATGTACTTGGCTCAATGATAGAGACTGGAGGTATGACCAAGGAAGAATACCAAGCAAAGGTAAAAGACTTTGTTTGTAGCCTCTGACATTAAATCTTTTGGTGCAAAGTTAGTGCTAAACACAAGAAAACTGTCTTTATTCTAATGGTTTTATACTAACTTTGTACCAATAATAGGATATAACGCTACATCGTGCTACAAGACGCTACAAGTAGGCTACATCTTTCAATGCCTATAAAAGTTATGTAACATCTTGAAAATCAATATTGCTACATGAAGATACAACTTTCAGAGTCATATTTGACTTATAGGCATTTGAATAATAATGGTAAGATAGTGGTCATGGTGTAGTATTATCACCCCTTCATAAGGGCAATTCATAAACATAATACAAAGGCTATGAGATGATAAACAGAAAACAATGACAATCGACTTGTTTAAAAGTAAGAAGCGAGTGTCGTAATGCCATAATCTCCTCAAAGATTTGAGGGGTGGAGTAGAAAATAGAGTCGATAGATTTCTTAAAATAGTTAAATTGTGTGACAAAAGTCATTCATACACAGTGTTTTAAGACGTTTTGTCTTGCGCCAGTTCTGCGCCATTTTTCGTGCAAAATAAGCGAAAATGCCTAAAGACGGCACTTGAATATCAACGAGTTACAGAAGATGGTAGAGTGGTATAAAATCCCTCTCTCTCCGCCAAAGAGTCCTGTAAGTCGAAAGATTTACGGGACTTTTTTATTATAATCCTGGCGTGCCCTTCAAAAATTACATTTACGACCAATAGTGTAGTTTATACATTTTCTATATCATTTCATACAAACCATCTGCAACGATTTGCTTATAGTATATACATGGCCTAATTTTGTATAAAAAAGCAATGAAGAAGGTATTAATAGTTATTGGAGTGTTAGTTTTGGCTGGTATGATTTTGGTTGGTGTCGTATGGTGGTATTCTCGCACAAGCAACCCATGGAATGCTGCGGCGGTTGGAGACATTTCAGCTCCTGTTGGATATACCCGTGTAGACGGCAGTTATGCAGAGTTTATGCGCAGTTTGCCGCTGAAGAAACGTGGAAGCAAGGTGCAGCTCTATACGGGTGGTGATGCGCGGTTTCAGTTTCTCTCGACCGGCGTAATCGACATACCGATGCTCAGCAACTCGGAGCAGTGTGCTGATATGACCATGAGAGTGAGGGCTGAGTACCTGTTCAGTCAGGGACGCTACTCGGAGATACGTTTCCAGGACGTAAATGGCAATACGCTTCAATATCAAGGTGGGGCTTCGCGCAAAGCGCTGGAGAAATTCTTGAAGAAAGCCTACGGAGTGTGCAGCACATTCTCGGTAAGCCGCGAAACGAAGCCACGCCCGATAAGTGATGTGCAACCCGGCGATGTGCTCGTCTATCCAGCTCGCAAGTTGGAAGGAATGGGACATGCTCTGATAGTGATTGATGTGGCTCGCAACGGCAAAAAAGTTGCCATTATGTGTGCTGAAGGCAATACACCTGCACGCGAATTGCATATCGTGAGAAATCCTAACCCTATATCTAATCCTTGGTTCTTTTTTGACGGCGATGAGAGTATGCTATTTGTTTCAATATTCCATTTTGGAAGGAATGAGTTGAGACATTATTGACAAACGATATAATATTATTCGTTTTTTGGCGTATATATTATATGACCTTTTGAAGTAATAACTATATACAATTTGTAAGGATTAAATGGAAAGACTTAAAATTATTACATCCGTTGGACTGTTTAGGGTGCCAACGGACGACATTGCCTATATAGAAGCTTCTGGCAATTACTGTGATGTGCATCTCTTCAACGGAGAGTCGGTGACGATGACGTTCCAATTGCACTATTTTGTGGAGGCCTTTAACAAGCTGAAGCAGAATTTCTTTACACGTGTTGGCAAGAGTCTGATTGTAAACACAAATTTTGTTTACGCCATCAACATTACCAACCAAGATTTGAAGCTCATGGATCACCGCATGAATCAAGGGTTCAGGTTAAAAGCTTCGAAGGAAGCACTCAAGGAGTTAAAGACAATTTTGGAACAGGAAAAGTAAATGATTATGAAATATACAGAAGGTAACGACATACAGGAGAAGCCTATTTTCGCGATAGAGAATGATGATAACAACACTTCTTCGCAAGAGCTTCTCGACGAACCCACGATTATTATAGAGAGTAGTGGCGAAATGAAGCACAATACTTCGTCGGATCCCATCAAAAAGCGAGGTGGGTTGCCGAAGTGGAGTTTGGCTATCATGTGGTTTGTGGCAACCGTGGTGCTTGTATTTGGCTGCTACAAAGTCATACGCCTCTACAACTACTATTATAATATAGGTGTGAGTATTTCCGTATCGCCGAAAGAGAACATCAAGAAATTGGACAGCATGCAGGCGCAGAACGGTTCTTCGTCTGTCGTGCTTAAAACCGACTCTGTGCTCGGTGTTGCGCTTAACATCTACGAGTTGCACAACGTGAAGGCAGAACTAACACTTGTAGAACCCGACACCGCCGACTATAGTGTGCTGATGTACACCCGTACTGCCGACTATACCGCCATGGGCAAGTATCTCGGCTCGTTGGTTGTCGACGGCGAGCAGAAACGGAGCGATGTGTCGCGTCTTGGCTATTGCGCCATAGCCAAGGGCAATATGGTCATCGGCATATCTCGTTTTGACGATATGTGCGAGCACATGTTAGAGCGTGACGGCTCTTATTTCCGCCAGTTTGTGCTTGTGTCCAACGGCGAACTGCCTCAGCGTTTCTTCCTGCATGGCAAGGTGGAACGCAAAGCCCTTGCACGTACCGCGGACGACCGCCTTTGCATCATCGAGACTCCTCACCCAGAAACACTGTGGGACTTCGCTGATGCTTTGCGCGAATATGGCTATGTGGATGCCATATACCTTACCGGTGGCAACGAGAGCGGTTTCTATCGTGCTCCCGACGGAACCCCATACTTCACGGAGAAAGCCGCAAAGTATCGTACGGATAAGCACCACGCTGTAGCTCCTTGGCTGGTGCTTAGGAAGCGATAATTGCCAAGATATACAATAAACCCAGCATCTTGTACAAGTCACCTCGGAAAGTTTCTCGGTTCAGGAAAGCCACACTACCTTTGCATTGTCAATAAGACAAAACCATTAAAAAATAATAGAAGACAATGAAGAAGTTAATGATTATGCTGCTGATGGTTGTAGCAACCAGCACAGCAAGTTTTGCAAAGGGTAGTAACGACAATGTACAGACTGCTGCCAAGGAAGTGGTTCGGAAGGTGAAGGATGCTCCTTCGGGCACTACTTATGGGGTGGTGGAAGTGACCAAGAGCCATATCGTGGTGAACACCCCTCTCGGCCGTTACAACATCAACAAGAATGAAGACGGAAGTTTTTCTTTCATGGGCATTACTGCCAAGCTCATTGCAGTAAAGAATGGCGTGTACAAGGTGCAGACTTCGTTCGGTACATTCAACGTAAACACACGCAAGGCTACCGTAACAAAGCAGTAAGCAGACAAAGCCTACATGAGGCTACTCTTTTGAGTGTCGCCATGTGGGCTTTAGTTTTTTAATACATTAATGTTGAGTGTAATATGCAGAAATTTATTAGAATTGCCTTGCCATGCGTTTGCTTTGCGGTAATTATATGGTGGTGCTGCTTCAACGGTTTCCAATACATTAATTGGAAATGGCTGATTGTGGCCGCAGGTATTGGTGGCTTTTGTATTGCAGCATTGTATGTGAAACAACATAAGATGCTCGGCAAAAGAGATGCACAGCGCAAAAAACAAATGGAAGAGGCTATTGAGGCTGTTGCGTCAGAAGTGGAAAAAGTAAAGGGCAACAGATTGAAGAAAGAACTGGTAAAACGCCGTATGGTAAAGGAATATCTTGAAAAGAACACCGACTATTATACTAAAGTTGATGACAATGATGCCATTAGGAAGGTGCAAGACTGGATATCTTCTGTCGGTTGGAGTATTTACCTCCTTATCTTGCCTTTTGGGTGGATAATCGTTTGGGGAATCATCTTGCTTCTACTTGCATTGTTATTTTATTGGTCATTCCCGATCCAAATGGCAATATGTTGCGCATTTTCCATTGCCGCAAGCATCATCTTGGTATGGCGGTGCAACTACGTGTTGGCTCCGATAGCCATTTGTCTTGCGGCTATCCTTCTTTATGGGATTCTTAATGCTGGATTAGATGGTGTGGAAATGCCGGCTTTCCACATGGTGGTAGAAAACGAAGGATATATATTCCTTAGCCCATTCCATGCAGAAGACACCATGTGGGGCAGTAGTGTTATGCTGTCTATCACAAGTATTGGTCTAACCGTGTATCCATGGTTGAAGAAGAAGACGTTGGTGATGTGTGTAGGATTGGTCTTCATTGTCGTATATGTAATACGTCTCGGTGTTCAAACGAATATGATACTCACTATTCCAACGTCATATATGTACTATCTGTATGTCTTGTTGTGTGCCATCAATGCCGACTTAGCTGTTATGCTTGATATTTCGTACAACGCTGCATTTATAGTGATATTCGTTTACTTGGCATGGCTGTTCCCCGTAATCTTCGCTCTGCCTGCTTTCATAAGGTTGTGGAAGGGAATGGGCGAACTTAAAGAACGGTCGCCGTTGTATAAAAAAGCCAAATATAGACGTCTATACTATGTTTGTCTTGCATGGCTGATAATGAATGCCTTGGCAACAACTTTAGTATGGGGACGATTTATCGGTATATCTACGGAAGAATGTGCATCGATTTTGGTAAAAAACACTCAATACTTATCAGGGGTTACTGGCATAGGGTTTTGTGCAACGAACTTCATCGTCTATTGTGCGCCTATCTTGACCAGCGCGCTTTTCAGTTGGATATTATTCGCAATAACAAAGAGACAAATTAAATTGAAGGATGACATTTCATAAACCAAACATACAAGAGAACGATGAACAAGATATATATCATATTGCTGGTTGTCATAGTGCTGCTGATTGTTAGCATCCCTTTGGTGCCTCCCATTTATAACAGGTACACTAAGCCATTGTATAAGAATTACGTAGATGCCAAGGAATGGTATGGCAAGGTGGATTGCGAGAATCTCTCGCAAGTACGAGACTATTGCAAGCGACGAGGTTATAGCACGGACTATTATATTTTGGTGGATTTCTCTATTCCATCGGGCAAGAAGCGGTTCTTCATCTACGACTTGCAGCATGGAAAGCGTGTGTTGAGCAGCTATTGTATGCACGGCAGTGGAAAGGGCAACACAGATGCCAAGCCTAAGTTCAGCAATGAGGTCGGTAGCGGCTGCTCCAGCCTTGGACGATATGTGATGGTAGGAAAGGGTCGTAAGTTTAAGAATAGCATCCGTCTTCGTGGGCTTGACAAGACCAACTATCTTGCCGAGACTCGTGGTATCTTGATTCATTCGGCGGGAAAGGTGACGAGATTTTCGGGTAAAAACGATTATATCCCGATAGGTTCCGAGAGCCGTGGTTGCTTTACGGTATCAAGAGACTGTATGACTAAAGTGATGGAGATATATCGTGGAGCTTCTAAACAAAGACCTGTTATGCTTTATGCTAAATATAAATGATATAGTCTATGACGAACTTGGCGATCTCTGACATCCGTGTTTTGGTGCAAAGTTAGTGTAAAACCAGAGTAAATTTTCTTCATTCTAATGGTTTTATACTAACTTTGTACAATAAATAAGTAAATGATCTAAATTATTTATATATATCAGTACTAATATGGTTCATTTT
>OFMV01001326.1_pt1 | contig 19594 bp, 22 predicted proteins | sample 1541881 | NCBI WGS metagenome assembly OFMV01 (sample SAMN04209220, study PRJEB22552) | human gut metagenome | biome: gut; material: feces | host: Homo sapiens | place: USA: Oklahoma
AGCGGAAAAGTGTTCCGTTACGACCGGAAACACTGATCCGTTGCTAGCGGAATCGATGATCCGATGAAGCGGAATTTGCAGTGATATGAAAGATAGTCCATCAGAACAATTTGTTAGCTTTGGACATTTATTTAACGATATAAATACAATTACTAGAGCAGAAGAAGAAACCCAAATTTTAAAAAATTATGGTTTTGAAGGAACTGTACGCATAAATCAAAAAGCAAGTGAAGTTCTCAATGGTTATGATGTTATCCCGGATCATAAAACATTTTTGAATTCAGGGCTTTTTATCTGTAACGGGCACGGTGGCCCTGGTACTGCTATATTTAGCGATAATACTGCATTAACAGGCAATTTATCAGGAACGGATCCTAATGGGTATAAATGTGTCCGTATTAGTGGAAATGATATGAACAACTGTAAAATCGCCCTGTTTTTCGGCTGTGAAACAGCTGTTGTAGGGAATTCTGGGGTTAATGTTAATAAAGGAGATCTTTTAACAGTAGCTCAATCCGAAGGAGCATTAGCTGCATTTGGTTTTAACCAATCGGTTCCTCATACTTCAGATAATAAATTTGCACCAGCATTAGTAGAAGCATTAGCTGCAGGTAAGACCCTTGAAGACGCAGCGCAAACAGCAAAGTCAAAAGTGCCATCATGGGATGCATGTAGAGATTATAGGATCGTTGGTGGTGATACAAGATTTACTATTACAGCTGATACTCGTTCCAGGAATCCGCAATACAGCATTCCAGAAAATGAAACCTATGTACTGTTCGATGTAGATGATGATGGATATGAAACTTATGTACAACTAGTTAATGGAATAATGACATCAGATTATTATACTATAAGTCCAGATGGTAATATTACAGCATTAAGGGACAAAATATCCGAAGATGATTTTGATGGCATAGCAACAAATTCGAATGTAACTATGGCTAATAATCTGACCAATTTTAATGATGAAATGTTTTATGTGTATGAAAAGGTTGATGGTGAAATAAAATTATTAAAAATCACACAGGAAGAAATAATACATGATGGATATAAAACATTAGAGGTTACTGTATATGATGTAAACACAGGAAATACTATCCCTTATGAAGATATATTATCTAATTATTAAAGGAAAAAATATTTAAAATGAAGAAATTATATCCTATATTGTTTACATTAGTAATCTCAATTATTATTTCCTGGTTTCTATTTTTTCCATGGAATAAACAGGTATTAGAAGATGGTGGAACTATTGTTTATTCCAGTCTGACATACAAAATCTATGTATGGAATAAAATAGGAGGAAAAAACACGTCCGAAATATATTATTTTCCATCTAATTTTCAGTATAGAGACGGATATTAAAAACCGCCACTAAGAAATACAGCTTCCGCAGGTCTTCCATGTAGAGACTTGCGGAAAACGATAATGTTCTCTGGCCGGAGGAGTTTCCTCCGGCATTCTTTCTTTATACGCATATGAGACACCAAGGATGAACTGCAATTTTATTTATCCGCCATGTTACCTATGATATAATGGCCATATATAATAAAAGGGGGAAATGACATGGATCTCATGAAACAATCTTACAAATTTGATATTGCAGCTTGCCTGAACCAGTTAAATTATGAATATCATCAAAATTATACTCTGGAAGATCTCTCAGAGAAAAGATAGGTGTAACCGCTTAGACGTTAGGCCAGCTATCCACGGATAGTAAATTCAGCATACTATATACAACTGCTCTCGAGATCTTTGACCTTTATCCCAGCATAACCTCAGATGCTCCTTGATGAGTTCCCTCAGCTTTCCTTTTCCTATGACCTGATCAACAGCAACCTTAGTACGCTGAGATCCAAGGCAGTCATTTGTATGCTGATCCAGCAAAACTTAAGTCAACTGGACTACCGTTACCGACATGAGGGAACCAGATCAATCCTGGGGAACTGCAATTATCAGTTAATCCTCGGCAGCAACGATATTTCAAGTTCAAAAGTTTTCTCCGACATAATCGGAAGTAAAAAAATCTTGAAAGTATCAAACTCATTCTCATCAGCCACTCAAGTCTCAACAAGTAAGAGCGTGCAAGAAACAGAAACAAAGATCTTTCCTCCGGAATCCTTCGGTGATCTCTCTCTTTATCCCATTTGTTGGGTGGAATCCCATCTTAACCATTTGGGATATTAATTCTTTTTTAGCCTACCGTGAAAATCGCAAAAGTAAAATCCGTTTTTTTCACGTTATATCAGTAATTATACTTACAATACTAATTTTATCTAACTTATATTTTTGGATTCTCGCAATATTCCAATATTTCGGATATTTTGTTTAGCAAGTAGTAAGGCCCTCAGAAACGATTGATCTCTGGGGGCCTTGGATTGTGGCAATTATCTCGATAATTTTCAAATTTCCTTCTTGTACTTGTAATACGTTTTTCTACTTACTCCGATTATTTTCATACAATCCGAATCGCTTAGATCTCCACCAAATGATTTTGCTCGCTTTTGCATTATTTTTTTCGCTTTAACTTCTTTTTCTGTGATACAGTGTCCGCCTTTTGGCCTCCCCAATATCTTACCATTCAGTCGGGCCGTCTCAATCCCTTCTTTTGTTCTTTGGCGAAGATCATCCACTTCTTTCTGAGCCTGATCAAAAGCAATCTTAATCTGTTCCTTAGCCAGCAGCATCAAATACTGTTCCACCGCCTCCAGGATTACATCCACATTCGTCCCTGTTTTTGGAATGGAAACCTCTAATGCTTTCCTGTATACTTCCGTGTCTATATGCGGTTCCTGCAAGAATTTTAACTCTATCTTCTTACCAAACAGATTTTGATAATCGTGGAAACCCTCATCAGAATCTCGTGCCATTCTGGATACGGAATCAAAAACAATGACATCGTCCTGTTGTAATTGCGGCTGCAGCTTTACCCACTTTGGACGATCCTGCGTCCGGCCCGTGTAAATCTCCCGAACAATAACAGCAGTAGGATAAACACGCAGGATATTTCGAACTTGGCGTTCAATATTCTGTTTTTGTGTGGAAATCCGGACATATCCGTATATCATACTTAATCACCTGTTTCTTTTAATTGGTATGGTTAAAGTATACTATTTTTACGGCTATTCCTCAAGCTAAAATCTGTTTCCATTAAACGGTCATTTTTTTCATACACATGGGAGAGGTTTGAGGTGAATTACGGATATATAAGGATCTCTACAAAATTTCAGAATGCAGATCGGCAAGAGCGCAACATCCGCCTGATGTGTCCAGATCCTGACCTTGTTATCATCAAGGAAATTTTTACCGGCAGCACACAGGATCGGCCTAAATGGCGGAGATATTATCCCAGATTTATGCCCGGAGACAACATTTATTTCGATTCGGTTTCCAGAATGGCCCGTGATGAGGATGATGGAGTAAAAGAATACCTGGATCTATATAAAAGAAAAGTGAATCTGTTTTTCTTTGTGGAGCCTGGGATCAACACAGATGTATATCGGGAAGCTTGTCAGATACAAATTCCACGGACTGGCACGGAGGTTGATATTATTCTGGATGCCATCGAAGCGTATCAAGTGAAGCTTGCAGAAAAGCAAGTTCGTATTGCCTTTCAACAGGCCCAGAAGGAACTGGATGATCTCAGACAACGGACGATCGAAGGTTTAGAGACGGCCCGGCGTTCCGGAAAGCAGCTCGGCCGGCCTCGTGGCCGATGCATCACCGGCAAGGAACGAAAGGCAAAAAATATTATTTTGAAGCGTGATACGCTCTTTGGTGGGAATCTCTGTCCGTCTGACTGCATGAAAGTAATCGGCATCAGTCGCAGCACTTACTACAAATACAGAAACGATTTATTCAACTCTCCAATGACATAGCTTTGGCAATATCTCCTGACCGCTTATAATATGTATAAGGGCTTATATAACTGTCAAATTATAATAATATCATTAATTGTATTTATTTTCTTAATAAAAATGTAAATTGACTTCCTATTATTGCTGCTGTTAAACTAAAGATATAGTAACTTCAACATACATTCCATTTATATGAGGTGGTCCCCATGCATTGTTTAATGATGTAACTGATTAAAGCAATTTGTATAAGGGAGATTAGCTATGAAAAGAAATATTTCCAGAGCATTATTTTGTATTGGTATAATTAGCTGTATGTCATTCAACGCATTTGCAGCATCAAGCATTGAAACTACAGATTGCGGTGTGGTATATGTAACTGACGAGACCTTACAAATTCCTGTCCTGCGTGTTTCTCCGAGGAATGCAATCGGACAATGGCACTCTGATGATACTGGATGGTGGTTTGAATACTCTGGCGGAGGATATCCTCATGATACCTGGGAAGAAATCGACCATAGATGGTATTACTTTAAGTCCGATGGCTATATGGCCACTGGATGGGTTCAAGTGAAAAATGTCTGCTATTTTTGTGAAGATTCAGAGGATGCAACAGCTCCTCTTGGAAGTATGGTTACTGGTTGGCGCAAAGTAAAGGATGAATGGTATTATCTTGAAACAGCCGGAACAAGCACTATTCCTTTAGGAAGTATGCGAACTGGTTGGATTGAAAAAAGTGTGAATTCCTATTATTTACGGCCAGAAAAAGAAGGAACTCACCCTATGGGTTCTATGGTAACTGGTTCCAAAGATATAGATAATGTCCGGTATTTCTTTAATACACTAGGTGAAAAAACTCTTCTTCTGCAGAACAAAGACCGTATAGTATATGCTTTTGCTGACGGCGATATTGGACTTGGTGGTGGAACTGTTAGATGGGATATCACTGCCAATGTGAGTAATGAATCTTCATCTCAAATCAAAGTTACTGATCGAACAGGATTTTGCTCTTATACTACTGTCAACGATCAGTTTGGTGTAAAATACAAGACATATCACACTCTTGCCGAACGAAACGATCATGATAATACGTCAAAGAATTTCAAATGGGATACCATGAGTATAATCTATCCATCCGAAGAAACACCTGTTTTTTGTGTTGAAAATCATTATGATAGTGAAAGCGGCAATACAGATAATTTATCTATTTACGATAGAGAGAATAGAGATCAATTATCTTATTCCTATACCTTCGGAACTGACAATCCAGTAGGTGTTACTCATCTTGTTTATGATTCCGGTAAAAAAGAAACCCATCTAGCAGCTTGGCATACAAATAAAGTTATCGTTGACTATAATAATGTCCCTGAAAAATATTCAACATCGGAATCTGAAGATGTAACTGATTTATCTTTAATTGATAGTCTGTTTACCATTGACTCGCAACCACACTATACTTTTTTAACCGCAGACGATGTTTTTACAGGTTCAAATGCAGCTCGTTCACATCATACATCGGAAAAATATAGTTTATCTGTTGATAAAAATTATGTAGATACGTTGAGAAAGAATTATGCTTTGTTAGGAAGTTCCAACATCGAAGGAGATATCCATGATTTCTTAACAAGAAAAGGCGTTCTTTACGCAGAGGCCCTTTTATCCAATGGTCCAGCAACTGATGATGATGTAGAGCATTATAAAGCAGCGTTAGATGAAGTTTTAGATCTGCAAAATAATGAATTATACCAGCATATTGTTGCAAAATATGGAGGAGAAAGTAATTACTGGAATACAAGACATGTGGATGCAACAATTCAAAAATATTTAGATGAAAAAAAAGCAGAATTTCTTAGCGCCAATCATCTTATCAACAGTCTGGAAGCCGACGAATTGTGGCAGGACTATAGAGAATCGTTAATTAGTGACCTACAGCAAAAATACACTTTGATAATTGAGTAATTGATCTATGAAAAAAAAATTTATATACTTAAGCATTATAAGCGGTATTCTTTTCATACTGGTCCTAGGGTTATTTCCAACAAAAGCGCGAAAACTCAATAGTATGTGGAGAGCAACGCTTAATAGCAAACAAGGTTTCATCACCCACGATACGACGTTGCAAGAAGGTGATGTCATTTCAAAAGTTTTTGTTGAATATGAATACGAAACTCGTAGTGATGGCTTTTATTACAAAAAAACAACCTATAATTTCGAAGATGATGGAACCCAAAAGGTTGTTGGCACATTCGAGTCATTTGAAAATGGTCGGAAAGTTGCTTTTGATGGCGAGTCGCCAGAAGATATTCCTTCAGACATTTCTATCACCCCTATCAACAGTTTGAAAAGCATCATAGGTGGTATCTGGGAAGAATTGAATATGGCAAATGTAAAGAATATTCAGGTGGAAAAGGGCGACGAAGAAACTATATATTATATAGAGTTTGTGCAAAGGAATAAGATCTCAGAGGCCGGGGCCTTAAATCCAAATGTTCTTTCTATTTTTACCAATCGAACCATGAGCGTTACATACAGCGAGCAGGAAAAACGAATAAAAAAAATTGACTATTTAAGAACCGGCCAAAAAAACTCAACCGAATATATACCCGTTTCTTATCACGATATTCTAACATTAGAATAAGCCATATCATATGCCGTGGGAAATTTTCCACGGCATTTTCTCGATATTGATGCCCATTATTAGAGAACAGGTAACAGTCTTCATTCTGAGTCCTCTGAGGTTTCCTTGTGACGGAACAACTTTTCCACCGACATTTACTTCTATCTAAATATTGCTTTGGCGAAGATTTCCGTCCATCTGACTGGAAGAAGGTAATTTGGACTACAAATATAGAAACGACTTATTTTAATTTCCAATTGCATAGTAAAACCAGTAATCACCTATTTACATACTCATCGAATTTGGAAGATTCGGCCCAGGGTCACAGCCATGACCCCGGGCTCCCCCCCCTGTTATTCGAATGTTATACATGTGTTATATATTGTTATTGTTATGCATAACATTTTTAAATATAAAAATAACGGAGCATCGTTATCTCCGTCATTTTACATTTCAGCCTTTTTGTGCTATTATACCGGTCTTCGATAATCCGGAACTCGCAGACTCTTAGTCGTAAAAATTTCTACTTCCCAAAGTCCCATCTTGTAATTGGCTTTATACTGCCATTTATACATACCATTCATCGGATATCCGGCATCATTGGTACCGAAATTGCGATATACTCCATTATATTCAGGCCGCAATCTTAACTCACAGCCGATAGATTGTAATACAGTGCCAAGATCTTCTTCAATGCGATCGCAAACCTGTGCCAGCGGAAGACTTGCATCATACGGTGTTTGCAGCGTAGATTTCCATACCTTTTCTTCTTTATGCTCAATCTTCAGATATCCGTTCTTAATCGCCACACCACGCTGATTTGCATAACTTTGTTTATGTTCTTCTGTATCCCAAGTTTCTTCTGTATACTTCTGTGTCCACTGACGGCTCTCTAAAACAACATATCCGTCATGGTTCTTCTTCGGCTTAATCCCCCTTTTTTGATTAGCTCTTTCAGTCATTATTCTGATCATGTTCCTATGCAGATATATTTCTCTCTGAATCTCTTGCTTTGCCGCTTCCAGCTGGCGTTTTAGTTTCTCGATTTCGTTGTCCTTTTCTTCAACAATCTGTTGTGCAGCTCTTACTTTACGTTCTGCTTCCTCATCCGCAGACTTCTGATACTTATACAGCTGTGCGTTAGCATTATCAATAACACGCTTCTTTTCTTCTCTGGCGTCTCTTTCCGCACAGGCAACTGCATTCTCTGCGTTGCGGATCTTCTTTATATTCGAATCATATTCAGCTTTAGATTCAATATAATATTCGGCTTCCGGATCGGAATAACCGCCTGGCACTTCCCTATATCCGGTAAACGTTTTTTTGGCAAAAAATCCCATTCCGGATCACCTCCTTTACAATCCTCTGATATAATTATCAGCTACTACACTGATCCTGTTATGTCCTAATGCCTTGCTGCATTTTTTCATCGCCTGTCGATCCAGTTTCTTACCGCTTTCCTCTTTTCGACAAGTATATACATCGCCCTGAAACCTCTTTCCGGTTCCTTTATTTACTCTGTCATACGGAATCTGATTCAGCGGACGAGCATAGGACTTATACATTGCTGTAGCGTATTCAGCTCGGTATCCATGGATGTCTGCATTACTGTTGACGTATTGCCAAACTTTCTCATTTGGACCCGTATTACGCATTCTTTCTATAATTGCATTCTTATCCGGACCCATTACCGGAGCAAAACGATAGCGACCATTCTTGTCCTTCCGATGATGAATAAATATATCATGATCTGGAAATACTTCCAATGCATCTTTCAGCACAACCAAATGCTTTCTCTCCTTATCCGAAAGATCTGTTCTGCCGGACAAAACAGACACTTCTTTTTCCATATCCGCTCTCGTCCACATATCCCGCCCTTCAAGCCGCTCCAGAACATTCCTACGACATCCAGTGCCTTTACAAAAACGAATCAGTTCATCATTGTTGGTTACGCTAAAGTGCTTGTCACGCTCTGCGCTGACACGGCTACGTTTGATTTCTGAACGGTTCCGCTTCGGTGGTTGGAAACGATTCGGATCTGCCTTATCTATCTGATAGAGTTTATTGAGCGCAGCCGCCTCTGTTTGTATCGTCCATGCCGAAAGGTGCTGGCCCTTGCCGTCTACTTGATCAACACGTGACTGAAGCCACTCATTCACAAATTTCTTTGCCGACTTCAACGTCGTGCATTCCGGATGCTCTGTCTGGATCCACTTCACAAAATACTTTGCGTGTTTCCAGTAAGTTGAATACGTATTATATGAAAAAATCTTGTCTTTTTCCGTTCCGTCTTCAACCGCAGCTTTCTTACTTTCTCCGAAGTGCTGCATTCCGGTCAATTTTTCGTAGGCCTGCTGATGCAGATCCTTGCTATAGCTTTTATTTTTTCTTCCCACCGCAGACCAACTCCTTTCCGTTCTTATACGGTTGATGTTCAGATGATTCCGCAACTCAAAACAGTTGTGTTGTGCTACCATCTCAGCACCAACCTTTTTATATGACAATAGGCACGGCTTTCGCCATGCTTCTTCTTTTCCATTTCCGTATTTGATTCTCTCGGCCCATACCGGTTAAAACAAAAGTCGCTTCCTACCAGATCCGAAAATCTCGATATTCAGCTACGAAACACTTTTTTTAACGCCTTACAGCGGGTCTTATGTGTGACCGGATAAATACACTTTTAACTGCTTATGTGTGCAGGCACATTCTGGATCGGACCTTGTGCTCACGTCCGGATACGATTGCTCTCTACGGTTAGTATCATTACCCAAATTTGTTTTCTCGTTTCTATCGGCCTTTGATTTGATGACGATGCCTTAGGTCGCATCGGATGTTAGACATCACCTTCGTTGTTATACAGCCAACGTCGCATTCACACAACTTCGAGTTCGGTTCATATTATCGAGCCTTAAAGATTACACATCCTGTTTCGCCGGATTGTGATTGCTGTGTACCGTTTTACAGTCAGTACCGTCACTATCACAAGATTTACAAGTTACATCCGTTTCTTTTTGCTTCCCACGGTAACGGAAGGTTCTCGATTTGTCCGTCAATTCGGTTGCTTAGATCGCTTTCAAAAAGATTACTAACGTCTTTGCCTGAATCCTTACTGTTCCAATTCACAAAGGTTACTACGGAGCTTTTTAGGAGTTCCACGGTCGATACCGATTCACAAGCTATATAAACATACTAATGTATGAAATACTTATTATATACCATTTTTGCCCAAAAAAGTCAATAACATATGCTCATTTTCACAGTCATATCGGTTTACCCGTTCATTAGCTTCGGGGCGAAAAGCCCCTTGCTTCTAACCGTGTAAACCGATATTTTCCTCCAGCCGCATTTCCCTCCTCTCTCCTGCAGCACATTTTTTACGCCAAGTTTCCGATCGTCGAATCCACGTTTCCCCAAGTTATATATGTTATGATATGCACTAACATATTTTATTCCGGATTTTTCACAGCATTTCTTTTCTGTTTACTCTTCCACCATAAGCCAACCAAATTTAGTTGAGCTTTAATTTATTTTTCAATCTTTTTTCACCTATCCATCGACATACTGGAAATGAAACAAATTTATTTTTCGTTTTTATTACAACCATCAATCACCATAATTAGTGTGTAACTGCATTTACTTATCAACTGAAAGGAGTTTTTATGGAAATTAATAATAAACCAAAAAGAACCAAGGTACAGATTTTCCGCGACACTGCCACTGATGAGCAGTGGAAAGATATGGTGGCGTGCGCTATCTCCGATAATCCAATCGGTGCCTCTCTCCAAGATACATACGGATTTTCCTGGAGCGCTATTCGTGCCGATGCTGTAGAACGCGGATATTACGAACCGAAGCGGCGCCCATCTCCCACCTCTAACTCTGATACAGCCATTACACCTACATTTCAGATTGAAGACATCACAGACGAACCAGAGTGTATTTCCCGTTCCATCCAGATCTATACGGACATCTCTGATCGCTTGAATGCCCTCTGTAACTCGAAACAGCAGTATACAAAAAAGGCTATCTTAAATCAGCTTCTAAATGAGGCCTTGGAAAAATATGGATATTAAACCCTCAAAAAAAGAACTCATTGGTCAAATGAGTTCTTTTTTATCAACTTTTATGAAACACTCTGATTCCAGACTACTTCCGGATGACGATTGTTCTTCATGCAATCATACAGGTACAGGTTAATAAGCGTCTGATATGGAATACCAACTGCATCAGACTGATTCTTAAAATACGCAATAACTTTTTCATCAAGATTGATGGTTACCTGCTTCTTATTTGTTTTTGCATACGGATTTTTTCTCGGGTTTAAATTCATAATATCATATTCTTCACGCATGATCTCACCTCCAAAATGGTTGTTCATTGTAAACATTTTGCTCTGTTTTCGTTGCCTTTCTTGCGGATATGATTCTGATTTTTTCATCTTCTCCACGATAGCAATGGCTAACAATACAAACACCTTTCCTGTCGGTCATACCTATAATCAGAAACCTATCTTCTTCTTCAGAATGATCCGGATCATCAAACAGAATCGCATATTCATCCTCGAAAACGGCCTGAACCTCTTCAAAAGAAATCCCATGCTTTTTTTTGTTTTTGGTATTCTTTTCTTCATCCCATTCAAATAGCATTTCTTCACTTCCTTTATAATTATATTATAATTATATTATAATTATTTGTCAATACATTTCAAACTATCCATATATTCTTCCTTGCTCAACGGTGGCTGGCCGATAATCTCACGCATAGCATTGATTTCCATGAATTTCCCAAAATCAAAATCGTATGTATGTGATTCAAAATTATCGAACCTGTTGGCTGATTTTTCTTCTTTTATCCGGTCTGCCTGGGCCTCTGCCGCCTCCGGATGGCGATATTTCCATACAGTTTGCAGGACATAGTAAAACGGCGTTGTAGCCTCCTGGATCGTCCCCTGATGAGCCATACGCTCACAGATGACTGCAATGTCTTTATATGTAAGAGAATTGAAACATTCCTTGATTTCCGAAGTCAGAACTTTTTTCTTCTCGATCCAGAAATACTCTCGCTGTAACCGACTGACCTGCATACAGGCAGTTTTCACCGTCTGGAGCACGTCCGGATCCAGGCGTCTCTTATACTCATCCGTACTTTCAATGATGTCAAAACGATCATCTTTATATTTTTTCAGATGACGATTGATCCGGGCCTCACGCTGCTCTGGAGTCTCCGTAGCCACATCAACTGAATATTTTTTCTGTTGACGTTCTGCTCTTCTCTGTGTAGCCTTCCGTTTTTTCTCATTTTCCTTCTGACCTGCAGTCACATAGAGGTCCCACACCGTCGGAAGGACATCTGCAATTTTATGCATTCCAAAAAGATAGTCAAGATCATCCTTATAATGTCGGAAAAACCTCCTGGCCACAGTGATATGCAGTTCAGATAAAAGATTTGGATGTTTCATAATCATCGGCATATGACGATCCAGGTAATCCTCTATATCGGAACCAAACCAGGAAGACTCCCAATCGCTCCATTCAAAAAGGTGATAAAGCTCCCGGGCCACGGTATTGCTAATAGCTAAGGCATCTAACCACTCACACCAGTCAAGATCCTCTCCCCCCGTCCCCCTCACCGAAGAAGTAGAGAAAAGAGTACCCGAAGGAGGACGAAAAGGCGCACACACAGACCCAGTGGCAGATTTTGCACTTTTAATAACCTGACCAACGCCCTCCCGAACAGAGTCAATCGCAATAATCTCAGCAGTTTGGTTTTGACGATTTTGACGCTGTGCTGCCTTAGAATATCGCATCAACCCCTCAGCTTTTGCGATTGTGCAAACTGTTCTGCGAGATACTCCTGCAACTTCTGCGATTTCTTCGTACGTTAAAGAGTCGGCCTGCATCAGCAGCTCGACAACCTTTTTCCGAGTTTCTTCTTTTTTGTCCCTGGCAGCCTTTCTATCAGCTGCACGTCTCAGACCCTGGCCAATTCCAAGCTTCTTGATTTCTTCTCCTGTAAGAGACAGCATATCAACTACATAGGCGTTTGACAGCTTATAATACCCCCTATGATCAATGCCAACGTTCTGATCCGTTTCCTGGATAATATGATCCAGCTCGACCTGTGGCAATGGATCCACAAATCTTCTATTCATCTTCTGCAGACGCAATGCCGCATTAGCCGGATCGAGCTGTTTCAGCGCAGAATATGCGATAAACAGCAGTTGCTCCCTGCAACTGTCCGTACAATTTTCTCCACGCATCTCCTGCAGCTTCTCCAACTGCTCCAGGCGGGTAGAAAGAAACGGCAAGCGGTACTCTGCAAACGCCACTACCGGCCTGGAAGCGATTTCCTTTTTCTTTCTTTCTTTCTCTTCTTTTACTTTCTTATACTCTTCTTCTGATCTCCAATCCCAGAGATTACAGCCCTGTACCAAATCTGACAACTCATAGTAATTTCCAGACACGCTGATAAGCCGGCAGAATTTCCCGGCTTTTTTGTTATATGTACCTGGCAAACGACAAACGCGTGAATCATCCAGAACCGTAGCATCCACCTCTATCATTGAATCTCCGGACAGAATTTCCTTATATTTTTCAAAAATGGATTTCCGGACCTTTTTGAAAAATGCGATCATTTTTTCGGTTCTCCAAGTGTTGGCTATCGACTTATCTAAGACATACTGCAAACCAAAACCTCTTCCTGTATCGGTGATCATGGTTGGAACAGCAAGGCTCCCTGCCTCGTATGCATCTTGCAGAATCTCCATAGTCCTTTCTTTTACAGCCTCAACAATATCCGGATTATCGAATTTATGGCAATCTATATCGATGTAGATGGATGTGAAATTAAAAATTCTTGAGGCTTCTCGTTTATATCCTCTGAATGTGTTCACCGTCACATAATAACCGGCCGTGTCAGTGCCTGTGGTGGCCAGCTCGTCTATATCGCAAAAACTCCGCTGTTCGGATTCTTTTTCATCTATACGAAGGCGAATCATCTGACCGCCCTTTTTATCGTGATGAAGCATTTGAAGAAATCTTCTTTTTTCCATTTCCATAGCTTCGTATGCTGCCATATGATCGCCTCCTTCCCATAAAAAAAGTCCAATTACACTTATTATCATTATAGTGTAATTGGACTATAAACCCCAACAGGAATTTGAACGATGATTTGAACGGTTTTTCAAAAATCCTTATAAATCAAGGCTTTCCAGACTTGAGCGTACCCAGTTTTGCGTTGGAGCGTACCCAGTTTTGCGTTGGAGCGTACCCAGTTTTGCGTTGGATTGCATCTATTTTTAGAACTCTGACTCTATGGTAATAGATACACCTTCGATAGAAACGCCATCTTTTAATACTTCATATGATTTAATAAACTTTTCTCTTACGCATATCTCCAGTTCTGCCACAATAGCTTCATGAATTTTTGCCTTTTTCTTCCGCCAATTCGAATATTCATCCGGATTGTACCAAAGATCAGCAAACGCTCCCTGCCGCTCCTCTTCATCGTAATATATAATATCCTGTAGTTCTTTGGTCTTATTCTTTGCTTTTCTCAATGCTGCAATACGCCGAACAATATACCACTTAATTGCAGTATTTTCGTCTGTATCAGATATAGAAGGATCTGATAACAATGCCATTGGAAAATTCTCAATATCCCCATGTTGCTCTGCATACGTATAAAGTACGGGTTTTTTAATGAATTCATATCCGGCAATGATTTCAATTTCTTCATCATCAATCATGGCCTTCCGATTTTTCAGAACTTTTCCATTATCCGGTATCACCGCACTATACACATCCAACGGAAGCAAATAGCTTGTTCGATTTAATAAGGTTCTATCTTCCGGAAGTTCCCTGCCGGATTTAATATATTCATCTGTAAGATCTATAGTGATATCGACATGACGTAACTTATTGATGCTTCTGGTAACCGATCCAATTTTTTGCGCGGACACCCGACCATCTAATTTTCCACTGATCATTCGTGCAACCATTTCCGGAGAGAAAATACTACATCCATTAATATACAATGAATACACCGCATCCATAATATCAAAATCATACTGGGTTATATTTTTCGACAACTTTATTCCCTTATCCGCATTTAACGCAATCGTAACCGTCGCATTTTTAGATGGCATTGTAACCAAAGTAAATGGCTTCCCTGCATCCACAAGCCCATTTGTAGTAGTTATATAATGTGCAAGTTTTGAAATATTAGTGTACTCCGTATCTGTTTTCGGCATACTTACACGAGGAATCAATGAATCTACATTTTTACGTCTTCCCATCGTTTTCTCCTTTTAAATTTTGAAGACCATACAATAAATCAAGCTCATTTGGCAACACTCTGCTAACAATTTTTCCATCCAGTACTCCAACATTAATACCTTCCGGAAACCAATCTACACGTTGCATATAATCGAACATTTTCTGCTTATTTTTTTTACCTACTGTCTTCAAGCCCTGAACATAGGCATATGCCTCTCCGGCCGTGCTGAAAGACATCCGCTCGGCATATGCCAGTATCCGCCGCCGTTGCTCCTGTGTGAGACGTTTTTGATCACCGGCATACTCGATCAGCCACTCTCCTACTTCTTTTTTCTTATTCTCATAGTATACATCAATTTCATTTTGTCGTGGGAATCCGCTCATAATCATTCCCCTTTTCTTCGTTTGTTATCTTGTGTCTATCTTGTATTTATCTTGTATCTATCTTGTATTTGATTCTAACACCATGTTAACATACTGCGTCAACGTCTGATTGTATTGATCTGCACCGGATGCAACCATATTATATACATCAGCATCAAACTTTACAAAAAGTCTCTGTGCAGCCTGGCCCTTTTTACGTGGAATACAGTCCTTTGACGGTTTTATCAGTAATTGATCATAAAATGCCTGGATGTGATCCGGATCGGTCTGTCTGATTGCCGCATTGATGTAATACGCCGCTGCAATGCCCAGATTTCCGGATTCTTCTTTTATCATATCATACACCTTATCTGTAAAGGCCATATTGATTTTTTTCGGCTCAGCAGATGGTATCTTCTCTTCCACATGCCTTTCCAGATTTTCTTCCGCACGTCTATAAGCCTCATATTTCCCATGAGGCTCATAGTTTTTATCTTGTATTTGTCTTGTTGTTATCTTATTGCTATCTTGTATATTACTTGTATTTGTATACATACCAGACAGATCGAGCTTCCTTTTTGCCATTTACATAACACCTCGCTCCAACTCAGAGGCAAACCCCTTTACAGCTTCTGCAGCTCGGCTTCCAGGATCGTACTCTGTAATTCCAACGTGTGAGGCAACGCATTCACTAAGCGATACCGCCTGTGGGATTTTTGTCTCAAAAATTGTTGTTTCCGCTCCGGCAGCCATCCGCTCGGCAACCTCCTGAACCTGCTTTCCCAGGTTGGTTCGGTCATTGCTACGGTTAAACAGAATTCCGGCGATCTGCAGTTTTGTATTCGTGGTTTCCTGAATTTCTGCGATTGATTCCAAAATCCCAGCGTTGCCTTCCAGAGATGCGATATCAGGCAACATAATTACAACGGCAAAATCTGAAACTGACAAAGAAAGATAATGCCCCCAACCCGGAGACGGGTTTACATCCACAAACACGTAATCATATTTGTCTTTGACTGCTTTCAGTTCACTCCGGAACCGGCTTATCTTTGCATCCATTCCGAGTTCCGCAACCGCCATATTGGCCGGAATGATATCCAGATTGTCTTTAACCGGCACAGCCGCATCTTCTAAAGAAATTCCGCCCTTTAAAACATCCACGATTGTTTTCATACTGTCCGTTCTCGGAACTCCGGAAAAGAATGTCAGATTGGCCTTTTGTCCGTCCACATCAATCATCAGGATCTTTTTTCCTTGTCTAGCCAGCTCCCAGGCCGTATTATAGCAAACAGACGTTTTTCCAACGCCGCCCTTCTCATTGATATATGTAATTACCTTTGCTCCCATGCGTTCTCCTTTCCTATCCTGTATTTATCTTATATCTATCTTGTATCTATCTTGTTGCTATATTGTATCACACATATTTTCGAAAATCAATTATATCTTGTATTTATCTTGTATCTACATATCTGAAAAGATGATTCTTGCATCAGGATTTCCCAGAGCAGATATGTTAGCTTATATTATAATATATGAATTTTTAAAAAGGAGACGGATTTTATTCCCGCCTCCTATGTATTATTACTTTCCTTGAGCCTTATCTAAGGCAGCCGTAAGTTCTGCAATCTTGTCCTGCAGACTTTCCAGCTGTACCTGCAGGCGAGCATTTGCTTTATCAGCCTCCCGGAGCAGGGTATTCATTTCACGCTCCTTTTTTGCGACCTCATTTGCACAAGAGAGAGCAGCATCCTTCTGAGCATCGGAAATTTTTCTCTCCATATCAGCTTTCAGTTCACGGATTTCCGTCTCATGGTCCTTTTTCAGCCCTGCCAGCTCCCGATCTGTTGCTTCCTGTGCAGCTTTCAATGTCCGACCAGCCTCTTCCTGGCTTGCCTTTAATGTCCGATCTGCTTCTGCTTTTTGGTGTTCCATATCCTTCTGCAGTTCAATGATTTTATTTTTGGCCGTCTCCTCAGACTTTTTCAAATCATCATATCCAGCTGCTTTTTCTTCTGCGATACTCAACTTATCAGCCAGGTTAGCAATAGTCTTGTCCTTTTCGTCTGCCAGCTTTGAAGCCGTCTCAGCCTGGGCCTTAGCCACAGAAGCTTCTTTCACGGCCTGCTCCGCAGCCTGAGAAGCACTGGTTGCCGTCTGCTCTGCAGCCTTCTTGTCTTCCTGCAGCTGCGCATTTTTTTCCTGAAGTGAAGCAATGGTCTTATCCTTGCTTGTAAGAGCTGAGGAAAATTCTTCCATAGCGCTTTCCCGTGCCGTATTGTAATCTTCAACGCTTTTCAGGTAAGATTCCATGACCTTCTTCATATACATTTCGAAAATCTCGATATCCTTGGCACTGTTCGGTGCTACGGTCTTGGCCCGGTTCAGCTCCATGACCTGCATCATGTGATCAAAGCCCTGGGCCTGGTTCATGCCATTCTCTTCGCAGAATTTTCTAAATGCGTCTGCCGCTTCCTGGTCAATTCTAAAGTTTGTCTGTTTGATTTCTCCCATTTTTTCTCTTCCTTTCCTGATCCTGTTTTCCGTTCCTTATTTGATAATACTATTATATCATTCCCCCACATCGTTGTCAATGCTCTGTTATGCATATGTTATACATTGTTATTGTTATACATATATTCGTTTTATCATTGCAAGAAGGGTAATCATGGCAAGTATCAACAGAATCATATTTAAACACGGCGAAGATGATTTTGAACTTTGGGAAGGTTTTTCTCTATCCGCAGAAGAGAAGCGGCAGATCACAGAGATCCTGTCCAGACATGAAACGGGCGGTTGCTCCGTGCGCGGATCTAAAACAGATATTTTAGAAGAAATCCAGTATCTCAACTCCAATATGTATAAAAAAACAGTCCGTTTTCTTTAAACACTATTACCTTGTCAGAATCTCCGCATTTTTGTACAATATAAACATGAGCTTTTTTTCATACAGATCGGAGGTACTCCTATGATATACGGATATGCACGAATTTCCAGTAAGTTTCAAAATATCGACCGACAGGTTCGGAATATAAAAGCGGTCTACCCTGACGCCCGAATGATCATTGAAGTCTACACCGGCCGAATGCAGGATCGCCCCAAATGGGTGCGTTTCCTTCCAACATTAAAGCCTCATGACAAAGTTGTCTTTGATTCCGTTTCTAGAATGTCCCGCACCTCTGACGAGGGATTTGCTGACTACAAAGAGCTCTATCAGAGGGATGTCGAACTGGAATTTTTAAATGAACCGCAGATCAATACCGCTGTATATCGTGAAGCCTTGCAAGTCAGCATTCCAATGACTGGCACCGACGCCGATCTGATCTTAAGGGGCGTGGAGCAGTACCTAATGAAGCTGGCCGAGAAGCAGATCAAAATTGCTTTTGACCAGGCGCAGAAAGAAGTAGATGATCTCAGGCAGCGCACGATCGAGGGATTAGAAACTGCACGTCTCTCCGGAAAGCAGCTCGGCCGCCCTCGCGGCCGGTACATCACCGAGAAGGAACGAAAGGCAAAAAATATTATTTTAAAGCGTGATAAGCTCTTTGGCGGAGATCTTCGTCCATCCGACTGCATGAAGGTAATCGGCATCAGTCGCAGCACTTACTACAAATATAGAAACGATTTATTCAAAAAGGAGGCGTAAGGTATGACCGTTTTTTAGCAGAGTCATCGTTTCATAGCCTTCTATATAAAAGCGTATCAATCTGTTACCTTTTCATCCTGTTCATCTGAAAGAGGGTGTAGCTGTACACCGGTTGATTCGATGCATTGCGTTCTGCCAGTAGATTGTAAACTTCAACTTTTATCAATTATCTTGTTCAAACTGTGTTTTTTGAATTTATGCATTTTTGCTAAAAATTTTCTCGCATTTTACATTTTATTGCATTGTAGTCCCAAAAATGGTAAAATTCAAATACGAGGAGGTGTGTCCAATGCAGACTTTGATAAAATGCAGAAATATGGGATTGTTTTATCTTTAGATAAGGAGGCAATATCATGAAAAAAACTTTATTTCTTTGATTTTTTTAGTCTCTATAAATGCTACCACATCTTATGCTACAGTATATCAACCGAATACAGATATTCCTGTTGAAGAAATTACAACTCCGTCCTCACCTACTATTACAACGAGGGCTGCAAATCCAGAAGGCTCATGGAAAAAAGATAGTATTGGTTGGTGGTGGGAATATCCTGATGGCAGTTATGCCACAAATACATGGTTACAAATCAATAATTACTGGTACTATTTCAACAATGATGGTTATATGCTTGTTGGATGGCGATATATCAATAATGAATGGTACTATTTAAATCCAGGAAGTATAAATGGCATTCCATTTGGTGCAATGGCAACTGGTTGGCAAAGTATATATAGTGAAAATTACGAAAAAAATTTCGATTATTATTTTGGCCCAGATGGTGATATTGCATATTCCGCAAAAACAGAGCACTCGCTCCGCATGAGCGGAGCGCTGTTCCGC
>OFMV01001358.1_pt1 | contig 19273 bp, 16 predicted proteins | sample 1541881 | NCBI WGS metagenome assembly OFMV01 (sample SAMN04209220, study PRJEB22552) | human gut metagenome | biome: gut; material: feces | host: Homo sapiens | place: USA: Oklahoma
TACCCTTTTGTTTTAGGTAGTTACGTTATATTTTATTAACTTGCGAAACTTGAATATTATAATTTTTGATGGAAAAGGGCGTGGAACTCTTACTGTTACTCTTTCAGCATTCTGAGGCTTCTCGCATTGCCCACTGTAGTTGAACGAGCAACGGAGAAGCCCACGGCTATATGTATTTTCAAGCCTATGGACATAACAAGTCCTTAAAGGCATGGTAAATACACACCCATGAGCATCTACTGCTGCCTCATTCTTGACTACAGATGAAACTTTGCGAGAATTTCAGAATGCCAAGAACAAGCGTTAGTAAACGCCTAATCCATATATAGTTCCCCAATGTCAAGACTCTCCATTTGAGGGTCTCTTCCCCACCTCTTCAAGGGCTTCCGCATATAGTTAACGGTTACCCGAAAGGCTTCGAACATGGTTCACGGTGCAAATATAGGAAGAAAAAATGATATAAGTCAACTTTGACAAGGAAAAATGAAAAAATAATTTTTTGAAAGAGAGCCAAAATTGGTATCACTCAGCTATTGAATCACATATGTATAATGTGAAAATCAAATTTCCACCCCTAAGTTGCATGGCAACCTCCTAAAAATCCGTAAACGGATGATGAAATGGCGGTAACAGTTTGGCAATTTGGTTATAGGTCATTACCTTTGAAGATATTTTCGAGAGCCGCCCCAAAAGATGTCGACTTTTTATGTTAATATGTAAGAACTAAAATATGACAATATGCCTAAAGTACATTGCCACGTGCCGGATGATTTCAAGAAGATGATCCGTGAAGATAAGAGCGAGTTGAATCCATATGTAACGTTTGTGGTATCAGAGAACCGTGAGGAATACGACAAGTTCGCCGGCAGAATGAACAACATTACGGAATGGTTGCCGGAGCATCCGTCCAGTTCCATCTATGATTTGTACGAAATGCTGTTTAGTTGTGTTCACGACGAGAGTAGTGAGGAATACATGAAGGAGGTAGAGGGCTACTACCATGATGAGGACTTTCACCAGAAGATGCTTACACAAGCTGCCAAGAACGGCAATATAAAGGACGTGGAGAAATTAGAACTCGGCAAAATGACACTTGATGATTTCATGTTGGAGAACGGGGAGAACATCAAGGATTCTTTTCGTGATGTCGGAAAGTTTATCTATCTTAAGCAAGCACGTTTTGATTCCGAGTTCGTCTATAACATATATAATCTCATAGCGAACCAATTTGATGGCGCTTTTCACCCGATCTTGGGCTTGGTCATCTGTTTCGCAGGATCTCATTGGAGAAGCAGGCGGGCGTTTCAGCCGTCCAGCTCATATTTTGTCTCTCTGTCTTTTCCCTATAACAGGTAAAAAGCCTTCCTTGGAGGCTTCCTCGGAAGGCACACCCGATATCGAAGACGTTAAACGTTAAAACGTTAAGGGTTGGCAAGGGGCAAGCACACACCCTACTTATTACATCTTAACGTTTAACGTTTAACGTTTTTGTTTTCGCATTCGGCAAGAGAGAGGGGAAATGAGGAAGAAAAGAAGATTGTGTTTAGAATATTATTTATATAAACATACAAAACCAATATTTTGGGGAGTCATGGCAAACACGCTTCGTTTATTATTAATAATAATATTATAATACACAAATATATTATATTACTATATATATTTATATTATATATTGTATATTACAACCTTAAGACAAAGAACCAGCGATTCTTTCTCAGCTCGATTTCAAAGTCCACTTTCATTAACGTTATAACGTTTAACGTTTTCATGTAACGACGAGAGACCATGCAACAAGAGTAGTTGGAATCATTATAAACGCAATTTGTGTGGCAATGTGGCTTCGCCCTCAAGCCTAAAAACCGTCAAAACAGAGAGGGCGAAACGGAGAGGCGAAAACAAAAACGTTAAACGTTAAAACGTTAGTAGGGCGGGCTCGACAAACGCACCCACCCTACCACTATATATATAATCCCAATTACTCTTCGAACTCTACCAGCGCCTGGCGGAAAACGGAGCGTACCCGGCCCAGTATCACCAACGAATGCTCCAGTTGCAGACGCAGGGAAGCCTCATCGCTGTAGAAGAACTCGCAACTGGCCGTGACCTCCGTGAGGTTGGTATCTATGTAGATCTTTGCCAGCCTCACCTCTCGCGTGAGTTTGTTGCAGAGAGTGAGGACCTTGATCTCCTCGCCTTCGCTCATCTCGTAAAACTGCGGCAGCATGATTACGAGGAAGGGATTTTCCTCCTGCTGGGTGGCAAGCACATAGAGGTGCTTCATCTGAAAACGAAACAACACGTCGCCGTCGCTATCCACCCGCGGCTGGTAGCCCATGTCTTCCAGCACGCTGATGACCATTGATCTTTTGTCCATAAGAATGTCCTCCAGTTATGATTCGTTGTCGTCCGTCAGTTCCTCGCAGCCCTCGCTCGTATCGTCGCTATCGGCGAACTGCTCCTCGATGGCCTTCACCGCCTTGCTGGCGAAGACCACGCCGGCCTCCAGATGGGCAATCATCCGAGAGATCAAGACCTCCAGATCCTCGCCGCCGAAGAGCTCGCGCTCGTAGCAGAGCCACATGCTATGGCCCGGGGTGAACGCCTTGACATATTTCAGCGAGGCGTTGATCTTCTCCGAGAGCGCACAATATGTGGCGACATTCTCCTCGTCGTATTCATAGAAGCCTGGGAGCGCAATGGTCAGGAAGTCTTCGTCGTCCTCGTTGCACAGATAGAGAAGCGTCATGCCTTCATACTCAAACTCATAGCCGACGTCGTCGCTCTTCTCCAAGCAGAAACCAAGACGGGCAAAAGCCTCTAAGATTTTTTCTTTCATAATCGTTTACATTGATGGGTTATACGTTGTTGTTATCGAAATCCGATGCTGGCCGGCTGACCGCCCTTGTCCTTGGGCGAAAACTCCCTGTGGACGCGCTGGTATTCGCGCAGGTCGCGACTGCTGACCGAGGGGCTGCGCCCAGAGATGATCTCTTCGAGCTGCTTCTGGGTGATATTCTGCAGCGTATGCTCTCCGCAGCCTATCGCCTCGTTGAACTTCTTGCGCGCTGCCGACTTCACGATATAGTTGATGTCGCTGCAGTTGTAGCCTTGCGTCATGTGGGCAAGCCGGTCCATGTCTATGTCCTCTTCCCTTGGCAACTTGGCCAGTTCCAGGGCAAACAGACTCTTGCGGGCCTCGTGGTCGGGCATGTCCACATAGACCAGTTCGTCGATGCGTCCCGTCCTCAGCACGGCCTTGTCGATGCGCTCGGGATGGTTGGTGGCGGCAAGGACATAGACCCCTTTGTCGGAAGCATGGTTGAGCATACAGAGAAACTCGTTCACCTCGCTGTCGTAGTGCTGGTTGTATTCGTTTCCTGTGCGACGCGGCACCATGGCGTCAAACTCGTCAAAGAAGAGCAATGCCGGCGCGTGTCTCTCCGCATTTTTGAAGACCTCGCCGATCTTCTCCTGCGTGCCGTGCACCATGGTGCTGGCCAAATCGTCCGGGACGACCTTGATAAAGTGGATGCCAACCTCCTCAGCCATTTTCTCGGCAAAGAACGTCTTGCCACATCCCGCAGGCCCATAGAAGAGCATGGAGGGAGGACGGATGCCGTAGGCGTCGGCCAGATCACGATGTTGGAGCACATTGATAAAGCCCTCCTTGACCCGCTGCTTCAGGTCCTCCATGCCGGCAATGTCGCCAAAACCATTGCCATGCTTCTTGGCCGTCGGCTGAGGCTTGGGCCTGGGCTTGCTGCTTGACTGATCGCTCGTCTGGTCGCTCGTCGGCTTCCCCTGGGGAGCCGCTGGCTTTCCGCCACTGATGCGGCGGAGCCATTCCTTTTCGGCTGTTGTTCTATCCATCTTTGCGTCCTTCGTTTTCGTTGTACGATGTTTATGTCCGTAGTCGTTGCACGACGTTTATATTCGTTTTCGTTGACGATCTTTATATTCGTAGTCGCTGCTCGACGTCTATGCATATAGAGGGCGAAAAGCATGGAGATTCTATCAGCGCAAGTGTGTCCTACCAGTTTTTTATCCTGAAGCTCTGCTGGTTTTGACGCTAAGAAGACAACCTTCCCGATGGTAACTTAAGACCGACTTCGATGATAACTTATGAGTGGCACGGAGGGTAACTAAAGGCTGCAGCCTGGTCGATTGTGTCGCTTTGATTTTTGCGCTTCCATTTTTTATTCTTACTTTTGCAGACATCATTCAGGCCCACAGGGTGAACCATCCACAAGAATTTACAAAGGTGGCAACCACTGCAATCACCTGGTGATGAAGAAATGGATGAAGAAAAGAAAGATTTGAAAATGACAAAAGGATCACTTATACTTCTATCGTCAGTCATGATACTCGTGTCAACTCTCACCTGTCGGGCTACTTGTCCCGACTCGATCCGCCAGCAAAAGATGTTGGAGGAGGAGCAGGCCTTCTTGGCCAATATGAAGCCAGGACTGCAGCATATACAGATGATGGCCGTAAGGAAAGCAATGGAAGGCAATGACACCGAACTACAGCAGATAAGGCAGAGCCGAAACCAGCCGCCTACTTTGCCGGAAGGCGTCAAGACTTTCTATCCGAGAGAGAACATCTGTCTCTTCTCTCCCAAGCATGAGACTGACCGCAAACGCCCCATCCTGCTCTACCTCCATGGCGGTGGATGGTGCTTTGGCAGCATCAACAGTTGCGCGCGGTTCTGTGCCGCCGTAGCCCTGGAGGCCGACTGCCTGGTGGCAGCATTAGACTATCGTCTGGCACCTGCCCACCCCTACCCTGCCGCACTCGAAGATTGTCAAAGGGCAGTACGCTACCTGCAAGAACACGCGGCCGACTGGGGAGGCGACACCACGATGATAGCGGTAGGAGGAGACAGTGCTGGGGGCAACCTGGCATTGGCAACCGCCATGTCAGCGTCGGGCATTCGCAAAGTGATACCGATATATCCCGTGACCAAACTCTTCACCGAGAGGACTCCTTCTTGGGAAAAGTATGCCAAGGGATATGGCAACGATGCTGAGCTCCTCGAAGCGTTCAACGAAGCCTATGCCAATCGTCAGGAACGCAACCCGCTCGTGTCGGTAGGCCTGTGTGATGACGACGCATTGAAAACGTTGCCGCCTGCGCTATTCATATCGGCAGGCCACGACATTCTCCTGGACCAAACTGCAGAACTTGTCCAGCGCCTCCACAACCTTGGCAGACCCGTCATCTACCGCGTCTATCCCACCGCCACCCATCTATTCATAACAGTCCCAGGACAGCCCACAGCCTTTGAAGAAGCCGTCAAGGACGTGAGCAGGTTTCTGAACGACCATCATGCGGCCAAGTGACTTCCACATGAGATTCATAATGGCATGAGGAGTAATTGGGTTTAGCAGAAAGTTGGCAAAATATTTGGCAATATGGAAATATAGCCATTTCACCAAAAATCTACAGGGATGATGTTTTTTTCTGAGAATCTTCATCCATGCCAAAAGTTTTACTTACTTTTGCAAGCCATAGCGGATGATGCCGCCCTATAGACAAAATAATTTGTTATCAAAACGAGAAGTATGAAAAAGAATTGGATGATTTGGGGACTCGCCGCCATGGCGCTGATGTCCTCCTGTACAGACCAGAAGACCGCACCAAGCACCGCGGACAACGACACCACCAGCGTGGCCCAAGACACGGCCTCTATCGACAGCATGGACCTGGCCTCCATCGCCGGCACCTATGAGGGCACCCTCCCTGCCGCCGACTGCCCGGGCATCAAGACCGTGCTCACCATCCATGCCGACAGCACCTACCAGCTGACGCAGGACTACCTGGAGCGCAAGGACGGCCACGACGAGGCCAGCGGCGTGCTGCGCGTGCTCGACGGCAAGGTACTGGTGCTCGAACGCCCGTCGAGTGGCGAGCAGACCTACTACAAGGTGAAGGACGACCAGCACGTCGTCATGACCGACTCGCTGGGCAACGAGCCCGAGGGCGAGACGGCCAAACTGTATGTGCTCACCAAGACGAAGTAGGACGCTGAGGCGTCTTTCTTCACGCCACGCAACGACCTGACGACTATATCTTTTGGGGGCTGTGTCAAACCATTGGTTTTGGCACAGCCCCCAAAGCATATACCGACAAGACAAACGCCCCGCCTATTCCCCCTCGGGCAAGGCTGGGACAATGCGACGGACGTGGCCTTCCCTGCGAGAGAGAATCAGGGGCACGCGCTCCACCACCACGACCGAGGTGTCGAGACCGAGCGCCTTGGGCTCGTCGATGCTGATCTTGCCTATGAGCGCATAGAGACTCATCAAGAGGTTGTGGCGACGGTCGAACGAGTCTTCAGGATAATAGATGCGATGGATGATGATGAAGCGGAAGTCGCCCGCCACACCATACCGCCGCAAGGAGGGGTAGCAGCTGGTCAGATCCACCCTGCCCTCTGCCACCAAGTCCTCGACGACCTGGCGCAGATAGAGACTCACACGAGGCTCTATGCGGAAACCGATACGCATCGTCACGCTATAGAGCGTGTCCTCCACCAGCGTGCTGCAACTATACTCCAGCATATCGGGTGCATCCACATACTCCAGGTTGATGAGCCAATAGTGGTCGGCACGCTTCGGCTGCTTGTTGATGATGGAATAGATCAGTTTGTCGTCCACGGTACTCTCCTTTCCCGTATGATTGACATAGACCAGGTTGGAGGCATACTTGGGTATGCGATCGTCGGCCTTGATGTCGGAGATGATCTGATAGTAGTCGCTCAGCGGCTTGCTGGAGATATGCTGACGGCGAATACGTTTGGCACGCACCCACACCAGCATCATGCAGAAAAGAACGCCCGCGATGAGCAACGTACACCATCCTCCGGCAAGAAACTTGGAGAGGTTGGCGGCCAGGAAGATGCCCTCTATGACACAGTAGCTGCCGACAAAGACCATGCAGAGGATGCGCGACACGCCCCTTTGGCGCAGGTAGAAGCCCAGGAGCAAGGTGGTCATCAGCATCGTGATGGTGATGGCAAGACCATAGGCCGCCTCCATGTGGGAGGAGTCGCGAAAGAGGAGGAGGATCAGCACCACACCGATATACATGGCCATATTGACCGCAGGGATAAACAGCTGGCCCTTGACATGAGTGGGATGCTTGATGCGCATCCGAGGCCAGAAGTCGAGGTTCATCGCCTCGCTCAAGATGGAGAACGTGCCACTGATGAGGGCCTGGCTTGCCACGATGGCTGCCCCTGTAGCCATCACGATGGAGAAGATCAGCAAGCCTTGAGGTATGATGGCATAGAACGGATTGACCGAAGCCGCCACGTCGGCATGGCAGAGGATCCACGCTCCCTGACCGAGATAGTTGAGGATGAGCATCGTCTTGACAAAGGCCCAGCTCACGGTGATGTTTCGCCTGCCACAATGTCCCAAGTCGGAATAGAGCGCCTCCGCACCCGTAGTACAGAGAAACACCGCGCCCAAGACGAGAAACCACTCGGGCGACGTCGCCAGCAGCCGCAGGGCATAATAGGGATTGAGCGCCCGGATCACCTGCGGATAGGAGACGAGGCTGATCGTGCCGACCGCACCCAGCAGGAGAAACCACAGCAGCATGAAGCCACCAAACGACTTGCCGATGCTCTCCGTGCCGAAGCGCTGCACAAAGAAGACGACGGTGATGATGGCCAGGGTGATGGGGAGGACGGGCAGATGTGGACTGACGCTCTCCAAACCCTCGATGGCCGTGGTCACGGTGATGGCAGGCGTGATGATGCCGTCGGCCAGCAAGGTGCCTGCTCCCATAAGGGCCAGCAGATAGATCCACTTTCTCTTGTGGCGACGCAGCAGGGCGTAGAGCGCCAGGATGCCTCCCTCGCCATGGTTGTCCGCCCGCAGGGCCACGAGGACATACTTGACGGTAGTCTGCAGGGTAAGCGTCCAGATGATGCAAGACAGCGCACCCAAGATCATTGGTTCGTCCACCCTTTGGCCTACATGGAGGATGGCCTTCATCACATAGAGAGGCGACGTGCCTATGTCGCCAAAGACAATGCCCAGCGTGACGAGCATTCCAATCCACCCCATACGGTTGCAGCGCTTCTCGGCAGTGCTTCCATTTCTCAAGTTACTCATACCATGAATACAATCAATTCGTTATACCTATTTGGAAAGAAGCCGCAAAGTTATGGCTTAAACCACAGAGCCGAGAATAATTTAACATCACTTAGCGAGTTTAACGGTCGTTACACAAGCGCCACCCTCGCCACTCCTCCACAAAGAAAATCGGCCATTGGAAACGACTTCTCCCGTTTCCAATGGCCGACCTGCCACTACCGCTATCCTGCGTCAATACACCTTCACCTCGTCCGTGAAGACCCACTCGCCAGGATTGTCCTCCTTGGCGGAGATACGGACGAAGCGCACCTTCTGCTTCTTGCCCTGATACGTAACCGTACGCGTACCGACCACATTGAGTCGCTCGCGGGTGTACGCCTGGTCATAGACAGGCACGAAATGGTCGCCGTCGCTGGAGATGCTGATGGTGACGCGGCTGGGATAGAACACCCATGCGCCGTCGCTCTGCATGAAATCGAGGCTGACGGTACTAAACCGCTTCTCCTCGCCCAGGTCGATGGTGATGTCGAAGGGAGCCACCGTCGTGTCGCGACGCTGCATGAATCCCTGCCAACGGCCGTCGCCATAGGACCATCCGCCACACATGCCGTCGGTCAGCGTGCCGTCGCCCTGTCCCACATACGACTGCGAGTAGGGCTGGTGATAGGTCACTCCTGCCCCGACAGCCAGATGGCGCACGGGCTTCTGCTTCTCCTTGCGGTCTCCCTTCTCCCGTCTGAGGTCGAAAGCCTGGACATGCTGCGCAGCCAGCCACGGATATTGCGCCACGACGGCAGCACTCAGCTCCTCGTAGGATCGGCTACGTCCGCTCCATCCCACTTCGGCGATGGCCAGTTCGCGGGGATAGAGCATATACTCCGCATAGTCCTCCGTCTTGATATACTCCGTCCAGAGATTGCCCTGCACACCCAGCACACGACCCGTGAAGCCATCGCCACTATAGGGCGCGGGGTCAAAGTTCCAAAGATTGCGCAGCGGCTGATAACTTCCTCCAGCAAAGGGCTCTGTGGGCGGAGCGTCCTGATAGCGGTCCAGATAGTAGTCGCCCGGCGATAGGATCACATTGTGCCCCCTGCGCATGGCCCGCTGAGCCGCCTTGATGTCGCGCCATACCATCACGTTGACGTTCTCGCCGAGCGAAGGCGCGTGGGCAGCCAGACTGTCGTCGAGCACCTCGTCCCATCCGATGGCCTCCCTACCCTCCAGCCGGAGATAGGCGGCGATGCGCTGGATGAGATACCCCTGCAGGTCCGCCGTGCTACGGAGTCCCAGCAGCCGAGCCTTGCGCTGGCAGTTGGGGCACGATCCCCAGCTACCCTTGCCTGCCTCGTCGCCACCGATATGGATCCACTTCGACGGAAACACCTCCATCACCTCGTCGAGGATGTTGTGGAGCACGGCGTAGGTCGTCTCGCTCGACGGACACACGTCGCCCTGCGCCTCCTGGTTGCCCTCACACTTCAGTTGGGGACAAGCCGCGGTCAACTCCTCGCTATGTCCCGGCATCTCGATCTCGGGCACGATCGTGATGCCTTTCTTGGCAGCATAGGCCACCAGTTCGCGCATCTCGTCCTTCGTATAGTAGCCTCCATAGGCCCCGGGGTCGCCCTCCCTCATATAGCGACGGTCGTTGTCGATCCACCATTTCGTCCAGTCGCTCTCCGTGCGCCATGCCGCCTTCTTCGTCAGTTCGGGATAGCGGTCTATCTGCATGCGCCATCCTCCCGCGTCGGTGAGGTGGAGGTGGAGGCGATTGACCTTGTAATGGGCGAGGACATCCACCTGCTTCTTCAGAAAACTCAGCGGGAAGAAATGGCGAGAGATGTCGATCATGCAGCCACGCCACTCATAGCTCGGCCAGTCCTCGATATCACAGACGGGCAGCAGGTCTCCCTTGCGGAGCTGGCTGATGGTCTGTGTGGCATAGAAGAGGCCCGTGGAGTCGGCATAGGCCACCCGCATCGTGTCGGGCGTGATATGGAGTCGGTAGTACTCCTTGCCATGGCCCGCCCCAGGAGTCTCCTCCATCAGGATGACACCCTTTTGCGGATTGAAAGTGCCCTTGCCAAAGACGGCCTGCTTCGGCTGCGGCAACAGTTGCTGTGCGCCGATGGGAGTGACGGCAGCAGAGAGCGATACGGCGGTCAGCGCCGCCAGGATAGTATTTCTTTTCATAACCTTAGCAATGGTCAAGTGATGGTAAAGAAGTATTGCACGCGTCAGTCGATGAAGCGGCGGGTGATTTTTTCATAGGCGTCGATACGGCGGTCGCGCAGGAAGGGCCACCAGCGGCGCACATTCTCGCTATGCTCAAGATCGATGTCGAACAGGCGCAAAGCCTCCTCGCTGTCCGACCCCTGCCAGAGGAGTTCGCCCTGCGGCCCAGCCACAAAACTGGATCCCCAAAACTGGATGCCACCCGAGCAGGCCTGTCCCTCCGTCTTGCCTACGGGCGAAGGCTCGAAGCCCACCCTGTTGACAGCGACGACAGGAAGTCCGTTGGCCACAGCATGGCCGCGCATCACGGTGGTCCACGCCGTGCGCTGGCGCTGCTGCTCCTCCTCAACGTCGGAGGGTTCATAGCCGATGGCCGTCGGATAGATCAGAATCTCTGCCCCCTGCAAGGCCATCAGGCGCGCTGCCTCCGGATACCACTGGTCCCAGCAGACCAACACGCCCAAGCGGCCCACACTCGTGTCGATGGGACGGAAACCGAGGTCGCCAGGAGTAAAGTAAAACTTCTCGTAGTAGGCTGGATCGTCGGGGATGTGCATCTTGCGATACTTGCCTGCGATGGTTCCGTCGCGCTCTATCACCACGGCCGTGTTGTGATAGAGACCTGCCGCGCGGCGCTCAAAGAGCGACGTGACGATGACGACGCCCAGACGTTTCGCCAGTTCACCATAAAACTGGGTCGATGGACCGGGGATCAACTCCGCCAAGTCGAAGTTGGCTACATCCTCCGTCTGACAGAAGTAGAGCGAGTTGTGCAACTCCTGCAGTACGACGAGTTGCGCCCCCTCCTGGGCCAGTTGCTCCACGGAGGCAGCCAGACGGCGCATGTTGTCCGCCACGTCGGCGGTATTGTGTTGTTGTACGATTCCTATTTTCATTGTGAGTCTTGTGATATATTCTATGATATGAGGGCCAACGAGGATTTCTCTCCACCCCAGCCCCTTCGGTTTATTCCCCTCCTTGGCCCACGCCTACGGGGATCTGCATGGTCAGGCAGTGGAGCGATCCGTGCTGCTGGATGACGGCCCGCGCGTCCACTCCCACCACCTCATGGTCGGGGAAGGCCTCGCCGACCACACGCAGCGCCTCGGCGTCGTGGAGTGGCTGGTCGTAGGTAGGCACGATGACGGCCCCGTTGACAATCAGGAAATTGGCATAGGTGGCAGGCAAGCGATTCCCCTCCTCGTCGAGGATGGCATCGGGCATCGGCAAGCGCAGCAGTCGGTAGGCCACTTCGGCCTCGCGATTGATGGCCTGCAGGTCGGCCTCCATGGCCTTGAGGTCGGCATACTGCGGATCGGCCTCATCGTCGCAACCCACATAGAGCAGCGTATGGCCCGGCGCACAGCGCACCAGGGTGTCGATATGGCCGTCGGTATCGTCGCCCTCCAAGGATCCATGACCGATCCAATAGACCCGATCCACGCCGAAAGCCTGTCGAAGCCGTTCGTCCAGGTCGCCCTGCGTAAGGGGCTGGTTGCGATGAGGGGCCAACAGACAGAGCGAGGTCGTAAAGAGATGGCCCTCGCCATCAGCCTCAACCGATCCTCCCTCCAGCACGAAGTCGTCCCAATGGTCCATCGGACAGCGGAAGACTCCCTTTCCCTGGAGCACGCGCCCCAGCTGGTTGTCCTGGTCGCTGGCAAACTTCTCGCCCCAGCCATTGAAGCGGAAGTCCATCATCCGCAGCCGTCCCCTGCCATCGGAGAGCGTCAGCGGCATCGTGTCGCGCGCCCATGTGTCGTTGTATTCGGCCTCTATCCAGCGTATCGCCTCCAGCGCACGATCGCTCAACCTACCTGCCAACCACGCTCGTGCCGCCGCCGTATCGCGCGCCACGAGCCACACGGCCTCATACCGGGCAATGGCCTCAATAAACTCGACATAGGTCTGGCGTATCTCGTCAAGGATATAGGCCCAGTCGGTCTGCTCGTCGGGCCACACCAGCACGACGGCCTCCTGCTCCGCCCACTCGGGCAGCAACTGGAAAGCCGCATCGGGAGTATTCTCTCTTATCATGATCTGCTTGTTCCTTATTCCTATTGGTGATTGTGTAGGTGCAAATTTAGCAAAAAAAGCCGACACGGCCAAAGAAAAGGAGGGTTCACGCTGCAAATGCGCAGCTTTTTGCCCCGATGCCCATCCGTAAAGCACGGTAAATGGAGAAAAGCCACGGGGGAAGTATGATTTTTTTGCCGTCTGATGATGGGTATCTCAGAAATTTTGTGTAAGTTTGTGGCCGAAATATTTACTCATCTTAAACAACCGATTTATGATCAATCGCTTATTGAAATTTCTGGATGCGTCGCCCGTCAATTTCCTCGCCGCGCGCAACATAGCCTGTGAACTCGAGCAGAACGGCTACCGCCGCCTTGACCCTCAGCAGCCCCTCGGCGAGCTGAAGGCTGGCGACAAGGTCTATGTGACGAAGAACGACTCTTCGGTCTATGCCTTCCGCCTGGGTCGCAAACCGCTGGCCGAGACGGGATTCCACATGATTTGCGCCCATAGCGACTCGCCCACATTCCGCGTGAAGCCCCATGCCGAGATGACGGGTGAGGGCGGCCTGGTGCGTCTGAACACCGAGGTCTATGGTGGCCCGATCCTCTCCACATGGTTCGACCGTCCGCTGACGCTCGCTGGCCGCGTCATCGTGCGCGGCAAGGACGCTATGTCGCCCGAGACGATGCTGATGCACGTCCGTCGTCCGCTGCTCCAGATCAGCAACCTCGCCATCCACTTCAACCGCCAGGTCAACGACGGCGTGAAACTGAGCAAGCAGAAGGATATGCTTCCCCTCCTGGGATTGATCAACGACGAACTGGAGCAGGGCAACCTGCTGATGAACGTCATTGTCGAGGAACTCAGCAAGCAGCGCCCCGTCAGCCACGAGGACATCCTCGACTTCGACCTCTACCTGGCCGACACGCAGCCCGCCTGCACCTTCGGCGTCCACGACGAGTTTATCTCCTCGGGCCGCCTCGACGACCTGTCGATGTGCTTTGCCGGACTCGAGGCTCTGATTGCAGCTCCCGAGAGCGACACCACCCAGGTGCTCGCCATCTTCGACAACGAGGAGACGGGATCGCAGACCAAGCAGGGTGCTGGCAGCCCCTTCCTGGCTTCGATGCTGATGCGTATTGCCCGTCAGCAGAGTGGCACGGAGGAAGCCTACTGGCAGGCGGTGGAGCGCGCCTTCATGATCTCCGCCGACAATGCCCACGCCTTCCATCCCAACTACGCCGAGAAGTACGATCCGACCAACCACCCCATGCTCGGTGGAGGTCCCGCCATCAAGTTCAACGCCTCCCAGAAGTATGCCAGCGACGCCGTCTCTGCTGCCATCTTCGCCGAGATCTGCCGCAAGGCGGGTGTGCCCTGCCAGCGCTTCGTCAACCATAGCGATGTGGCGGGCGGTAGCACCCTGGGCAACATCCTGGCCTCCACGGTCCCCCTGCGCGGTGTCGATATGGGCAATGCCATCCTCGGCATGCACAGTTGCCGCGAGACAGGCAGCGTAGCCGACCATGAGTACTGCGTCCGTGCCTTCACGGAGTTCTATTCCCTGTAGCCTCCTGCCACCCTCAACACCCGCCCCCGTCGGACGGCTGAGGGTCCAGATAAAAAACGATCGGCCATTGGAAATCATTTCTCATTTCCAATGGCCGATGATTATTTCAAGGGCAATATCCCAAAATCATTCTGACATCATCCCGAAGACTTCCCGAAAGCATCCCGAAGAAACAGCCTATGCGGAGCGTCCCGATTTCGTTACATCGCAATCGCTACTTGTTCATCAGTTTGCCAAACAGCGTGAGCATCTGCATGACGGTGTCCTTGCTACCGACGGGTATCTTCAGGTGGGCCTCACCCGTCTCCTTGTCAGTCTCCACGATGCTATCGACCAACTGCTGAGTAGCCTCAGCCGACTTGAGTGTTTCGGCCAGTCCACTAAAGAAGGAAACACCCTGACTGACTAATTGCTGGGGATGGGGCGAAGCATGGTGGCTGGAAGGCCGCTCCTGCGCGCCGTCCTGTGCCTTCGTTGGCGTCTGTCCTTGAGAAGGATCGTGATTCGCAGGAGGCTCCTGGTCTGCAATAGCCCCATGGTCTGCTGAAGGAAGCTGCCCCTCGGAAGACTGGTGGGTTGCTAAAGATTCATAATCTGCTGAAGGCCCATAGTCCACAGACGATTCCTGATCTACAGAAGACTCATCGTCTGCCTCCGATGCGTCAGCGAGCGCTTCGTCCAAAGAGGCCTCCACAGACGTCTTCCCCTTCTGCTCTTGCTCCACCTCTTCGTCCACATACTCCACCTCGGGAGCGTCTGGCGTTGCCTCCATGACAACTGCGAGGTCGTCCATGAGTTTCTTAAACTTGCTCTCATCGACAAATACGGTGTCTGCACCGCCGTCCAAGACTCCCTCAAACATCGACTTCTTAAATCGCAGTTTGTTGATCATACCCTCCTCGATAGAACCTTTCGAGACAAGGTTGATGATCTGCACGGGCTTCTCCTGTCCGAGACGGAAGATACGGGCAATGCGCTGTTCAAGGACAGCAGGATTCCATGGCAAATCCATGTTGATGAGTGTGCTCGCCACCTGGAGGTTGAGACCCGTAGATCCTGCATCAGTGGAAAGAAACACCCGACTCTCGGGAAGTGTTGTGAAATCATCTACCAGTTCCCCGCGCCTCTTCGACGGCACTCGCCCATTGAGATACTCATAGCTTATGCCCCGCTTGTCCAGTTCCATCGCCACCAGACGGGTCATGCGCTCCCATTCGCTGAAGACGACCACCTTCTCGTCCCCACTCTCCAAGACATTGTCCAGCAGGTTCATCACCTCCGCTATCTTGACATCACTACGCGTAGTGAGATTTTGCTCCAAGATAAAGGTACTGTCGGCCACCATTCGCATCTGACCCAGCAACTTGAGCACGCGCAGCCTGTCCTGCTCCGTCATGTAGTGGTATTTGCGATACTTGTTCAGGATTACCAACAAGTCCCACTTAAACTCCGAGTGGAGATCGTCCTGGCGTTGAGTCATCGGGACCAGCACAAACTGGTCGCTCCGCTTGGGCAACTGCAGGCGCACGCCTTTCTTCGTCCTTCGCAACAGTCGGTTGCTGACGGCCTCGCCAATGGCGTTGAGATCCTTATAGCCCATGATACCGCCCGTCTCGGGATGGAGCAGGATGTGCTGGTCGCGAAACTGGTAGTAAGGTCCGAGACAAAACTGGTCCACCAGTTCCATGTTGGCATAGAGCTCCTCCAGCTTATTCTCCATCGGCGTGCCAGACAGCAAGACCGCATAGCGCGACGCTATCTTGCGGGCGGCACGGGAGATCAGCGTGTCCCAATTCTTCAGCCGTTGTATCTCGTCCATGATCAACACGTCGGTATCCAACTTGCCCAGGTGTCTGACGTCGTTGCTCATCGTGTGGTAAGAGACAATCTTGTAAGGTGCGGGCGCCTTATACAGTTTGTCGCGCTTAGCAGGAGTGCCCTCTACGACCACCACCTTCGGAATGGTCAAGCCGTCCTCCACGCCTTTCCCACTACTCTCTACCCTGTCACCGCCCGTGAATCGTTCTATCTCCCGCTTCCACTGGTATTTCAGCGACGTGGGACAGACCACCAGCACCTGCTCAGCCATGCCCTCACGCAGATAGACCTCTGCCGAGGCGATGGCCTGCAACGTCTTGCCCAGTCCCATCTCGTCGGCAATGATGGCCTTGCCGGCACGCACGGCGAAGCGCGTCCCCTCCTTTTGGTAGGGATAGAGCGGTACGGTGAGCATTTGGTCGAGATATTCGTCCGTGTATTTTTCCTCCAACAACCGGCAACGCTTGATTCGGTCACGCCGCTCCAGGACATAATCGAGGGCGTCGTCATAGCAGCGAAAGTCGGGAGCAATGGCTTTGGCAGCCTGAACGAACACGTCAAAGCGGGCATAGGCATCCTCGCGAAGCACGCCCGACTCGTCAAAATAGTCTTTCGCCAATCGCTCCAGCATCTCCCGACCATGGTCGCCGATGCGTATCTTCACCCTGCGCGGCCCTTTGTAGTCGATATAGACCGAACTATAGTCGGGCTCTGCCACCTGCACCTTCTTGCGCTTCTTCCTCACCCAGAGTTTCACGGCCTCCATGTGCTTACAAGTGCCGAGCTGCGAAGTCTTGAAGTCATAGCAGGAGCAGTAGTTCCACAGGCTGTCCTTCCCCCGATATACCACCTTGTATTCGTTTCTCGTAGCCGCATTGACCACCCGAAACTCTCCCGGAGCATACTGTTCGTCCACCATTCGTATGGCAAAGGTCTCCTTCTCGGCCTGCAGCTTTCGCAACGCGATCTGCCACTCCTCGAGCTTCATGCCCGCAGGCTTCTGCATATTGTTTATTTTCGGCATCACCACCTTGGCTCGCTTGCGCCGGCCCTTCGTCTTCTTGGCGCCTTGGGCTGTCACCTTCCCTCGCCTTTTGCCCCCGCCCTTTTCAGGGCTTGAGGCTTCCGCTGGAGATTGTTCTTCTTTCTTCTCTATAGGTACCTTTTTCATGGTGCTCATGATGTTCTAACAGTATTAATGTGACTATTCGCTGACTTTATTTTCATGCGCTGCCTACGCCTCCTTCCAGTTGTCAATCGTTCCCGTCCGCGACGAGAAACTGACGCCCACGCGATGGACGGGACGGGAGTCGGCCTCATAGGGGCGCGCATACCCCTTCTCCTCTATTTGGCACAAGGCGTCGTCCGCCGTGCCGTCGAGCTTGAACTCAAAGATATACACCCCCTTGGGCGTCTCGACGATGCAGTCGGCCCGGCCCTCGCTCTGCTGCTTCTCCGTGAGCACGAGGTAGGTGCTGAGAATGCGGAAGATAAGGTAGAAAGTATAGTGGAAATAGCGTTCCTTCTCCGTCTCCATGTCCTTTCGACGCATCGAGTAAGGGATGCTGGCGAAGAAGGCCGTCAGGCTCTTGCGCCATGTGTCGAGGTCATCGCGCAGGAGAGCACGCGTCAGTTGTATCGCCAAGGTGTTCGCCGACTCCTTCGTGCCGAGATAGTTGGAGGCAATCAGCGTTAGGAATCCCTTTTTCACCTCGTTGTTGGGCAGATCGAGCAGGTAGGAGTTGGAGAAGCGGTCGTAGTCCTTGATGGTCAGATAACCACTCTGATAGATCATTGGCAACGGGCGCTCCACGTCCGCCATGTAGTCGATAAAGTCCGACGTGTCGTAATATTTCCCTGTCAGCTCGTTGAGGTTTTCGTCCGTATGGTGGAGCAGGCGGACCAGATAACTGGGCGTACCCGTGCGAAACCAATAATCCTGGATATCCCTAACGCTAAGCGCATTGAGCAGACTAAAGGGATTGAAGATGTCCGTCTTCCGCTTACTGAAATGATAGCCGTCATAATGCCGCTTCAGCAACTGGCGCACCTCCTCGGGGCTCCCCCCCATCTCGTACGCCATAGCATCCATCTCGTCATGAAACGTCCCCTCCAGTTCCGCCTCCGTGATACCGCAGACCGCCTCATAGGCCGCACTCATACTGATATCCTCCGGCTGGTTGAAACCACTGAACACACTCACCTGCGAAAACTTCGTCACACCCGTGAGCAGCACGAAGCGCAAGTCTTGGTCAGCAGCCTTGAAGGCAGAGTAGAAACCCTTGAGAATATTACGATTGAGTTCCTCGATCCGCAGGTTGTTGCCATTGCCATCCGTCGTCCGATAGTCCGTGTCGAGCACATCCAGCAACGGTTTGTCATACTCATCGATGAGCACCACACACTGCTTGCCAGTACGCTCATGAACAAACGCCAACAACCTGGCAAAACGCTCCCCCACGCTGAGACGATCGTCACCCGTCATTCCGTACTGCCTCTCCCAGTCCTCGACACACACATCCAGTTTGTTCTGCAACGTGCCGCCCTGGGTGAAGTCGCTGCCATTGAAGTCAATATGAAAAACAGGATATTGCTCCCACTCCTGCTCCAGGTCCTCGATGGCCAGACCACGAAACAACTCCCGCTCCCCACCGAAATAATACTTCAGCGTAGAGACGAGCAAGCTCTTGCCAAACCGACGAGGACGGCTCAGAAAGTAAATCTTACCCTCCGTCACCATCTTGTGCAGCAAGGCCGTCTTGTCCACATAGACAAAACCGCCGTCAACAATACTCTTAAAATCCTGTATGCCGATGGGATACTTCATACACAAACCCTTTTTTGTTTGCAAAGATAGTGCAAATCGAAGACAATACAAAAAGAATGTGATTCTTTTTTATTGTTGAGATGCAGCCTATCTTATCTAAAGATAGTGCAAATCGAAGACAATACAAAAAGAATGTGATTCTTTTTTATTGCCCCAAAACCTTGCAAATCCGGATAAAAACTAATAACTTTGCACCGTGTAAATACTAATAACACCGCACTGGGTATTTACTAATAACCCTGCACTAGGTATTTACTAATAGACACCCATCATGTACATACTAATGGGCAGATTAAAGTTGAAAGAATGGCAAGTATTCAAGAAAAGTTAGCAGATTCACTGAGCGTACTCAAGATATATCAGGACGAGAACAACAGTGACATCATTCAGGGCATGAAGACCTTGGGCGAGACACAGACAAAGCGTCTTATAGATAATGGTTACTTAGAACAAGTAATCAAAGGATGGTACATGACTACCATGCCAGGGATGGAAGGAGACACAACCGTGTGGTATGCTTCCTATTGGAAATTCATAGTAGCATATTCCAACAACCGTTTCGGAGACAACTGGTGTCTTACTCCAGAAGAATCACTTGATTTCTATGCCGGAGAGACAGTAGCCCCTACTCAATTGTAAGCGTGTCCGCGATGCTAGTATCTATGCGTCAAAAAAATATCGCTCAAGTTT
>OFMV01001472.1_pt1 | contig 18139 bp, 12 predicted proteins | sample 1541881 | NCBI WGS metagenome assembly OFMV01 (sample SAMN04209220, study PRJEB22552) | human gut metagenome | biome: gut; material: feces | host: Homo sapiens | place: USA: Oklahoma
CCCCTTAAATTCTTGGAGAGCAAATTCACCTAACCCCATCCAAATTTATTGCGCCATAAAAAGAAAGTATTTGAATTCATCGAACAGAACAATCAAGAAGAACTATACAAATATCTTCTTCTTTCAGTATGCAATGATATGAATAAATATCTTCCTGATATGTTTACGCCAATAACCGACTATAAAGCATTATTGATACCTGATCATCTTTTGAATGATGGAAGTGTAATAGATAGATTAATTAAAGATATCCCTGAGGAAGACTGGCTAAATGAAGAAATAGAAAACTCATCAGATAATGGAACAACGATTATTGGGTGGATGTATCAATATTATATTTCCGAAAAACACAATCAAGTGATTAACATAAATAAAGGAAATATAAAAAAAGAGGATATTCCTGCTGCTACTGAATTATGGACAACAGACTGGGTTGTTCGATATATGGTAGATAATTCATTGGGAAGGTATTGGATTGAGAGAAATCCTAATAGTCCATTAAAGAGCAAATTAAGATATCTAGCGACTTCGAAAGATAATTCTATTCCTGTGATTAATGAAACCATTAAACCAGAAGCAATTACTTTCTTAGATCCATGTATGGGATCGGGACATATACTTGCTTATGCTTTTGATGTTTTTATGGAGATTTATAGAGAGTGTGGCTATTCAAACAGAGATGCTGCAGAGTCTATCCTAGAAAATAATCTATATGGTATTGATATCGATAACCGTGCATATCAGCTTGCTTATTTTTCTGTAATGATGAAAGCAAGAGCCTATAACAGAAAAATAATGACTATGGGCATTGAACCTCATTTAACAGCAATAGTTGAAACAAATGGAGTAGATTCACTATCTTATTTTGGAATGAAACAAACAAATGAATCCAAAGAGATGGAGAAATATCTATTAAAAACATATAAAGATGCATTGGAACTGGGTTCGCTAATCGAATCAGAGGATAAAGATTATAAGACTTATGAAATTTATTTAGATGACATCAATAACTCCGGAGAGTTAAGTTCGGATTTTTATGGTTGGCAAGAGGAGATATATCCTTTGGCTAAGTCATTAGTGAAACAAGCGGACATCTTAAAAAGGAAGTTTACAATCACAACAACAAATCCTCCTTATATGAGTAAAATGGAGGGTAAATTAAAACAATATGTTTTAGATAATTACAAAGATGTTTCTTCTGATTTATTTGCAGTATTTATCAAAAGAAATTTCAAGTTTACTCAAAAAGATGGATATATGGGTTTTATGACACCATTTGTTTGGATGTTTATTAAATCGTATGGATTATTACGTGAATACATTATTAACAATAAAGATATAACTACACTAATTCAGATGGAGTATTCTGCTTACGAAGAAGCAACTGTACCTATTTGCAGTTTTGTACTTTCAAATAGAAAAACGGAGAATTTAGGTTATTATTACAGACTATCTGATTTTAAAGGTGGAATGGAAGTACAAAAGCAAAAGGTACTTGAAGCAAATATTAATAAGCAATGTGGCTATTTCTACGAAAATAGATTAGATAATTTCAAAAAGATTCCAGGTACTCCAATTGCGTATTGGGCAAGCGAAAATGTGATTAAATCATTTAGCAATAATACTGCACTCAGACAATTTGCCACACCTAAACAAGGAATGGCAACCACAGATAATGAAAGATTTTTGAGATTATGGTTTGAAGTTATAATCAGAGAAATTGGCTTTGGCTTTAATCGTGTTGAATCGTATAAGAGTGGATTAAAATGGTTTCCAATTAATAAGGGAGGAGAATACAGAAAATGGTACGGTAATAATTTGTTTGTTGTTAATTATCAATACGATGGAAAAGATTTGATAGATACTGTAACAAAAAAATATGTTAGAATTTCAGATCCTGAATTTGTAATTAAAAATAGAAAATTCTATTTTGAAGAAAATGGAACTTGGTCTGCAATAACAAGTGGGGATATATCCGTACGATACTCACCACAAGGGTTTATTATTTCTAATGCAGGTATGGCCATTTATAATAATAAACATTTGAAATATATTATTGCTTTTTTAAATTGTAATTGTACTTCAAAAATTTTGATAAAAATAATAAACCAATCGATAAATTTTAATGCTGGCGACCTAGAAAAACTGCCTTTTATAATTAGTGACAAATATTATCAGGTAGTTGAGAATTTGACTGATAACTTGATTAAACTTTCCCAATCCGATTGGGATTCCTATGAAGCCTCCTGGGATTTCTCAGTCAACCCTATAATCAAACAGTTAGATTATCTATGGGATGCAACAGGAGTGGGTGCTGCTATTCATGAATATTATGGACATCATGTAAAAGTAAATTCCAATATGGAACTGTGCTATCACTTATGGAAGATAGAATGCAACGATAGATTTAAACAGCTGAAAGAAAATGAAGAAGAGCTAAATAGAATCTTTATTGATATATATGGTTTACAGGATGAATTGACACCAGAAGTGAGTGATAAGGATGTCACAGTACATTATGTAGTAGACAGTAAAGATGATATTCCAAAATCATTTGAAGGATCTAACTATGTTAGAACTAAACAGGATGAAATCAAATCATTCATTTCTTACGCAGTAGGCTGCATGTTTGGTCGCTATTCTTTAGATGTAGATGGATTGGCATATGCAGGTGGTGAATGGGACGATAGTAAGTATAAGAGTTTTATTCCTGATCAGGATGATATTATTCCAATTTATGAAGATGAATTCTATGGAGATGATGATATCACCGGCAGATTTATTGATTTTGTCAGAGTAGCATTTGGAGAAGATGATCTTGAAGCAAATCTGACATTCATAGCTGATTCATTAGGCGGTAAAGGAACTCCAAGAAAGGTAATAAGAGACTACTTCATCAATGATTTCTTTAAAGACCATTGTCAAATGTATCAGGTAACTGGTTCTGGAAAACGTCCAATATACTGGCAGTTTGACAGTGGTAAGAAGAATGGATTCAAGGCATTGGTTTACATCCATAGATATAAACCGGATCTGATTGCAAGAATGAGAACAGAATATGTTCATCCACAACAAGCAAGATATAGAACTCAGATTAATATGTTAGAAAACCAGATTGGTTCTGTATCTAAATCAGATGAAATAAGGATCAAAAAAGAGATTCAAACCATCAAAGCTAAAGCTGATGAATTGGCAATTTACGAAGAAAAGATTCATCACTGGGCGGATAAGATGGAGCCAATGGATTTGGATGACGGCGTAGTAAACAACTACAACAAATTCCAGGAATTATTAGTTCCAAACGTGGTTAAGAAACCGAAAGAGAAATAAAAACAGGAGGGTTTAGTAAATATGGCTATTGAAGATATAAAAAAAGATTTAGATAAGAGGTTTGCTGAACCCTTACCTGAGTTCTATAAAAGAAGAATCATCTTTTGGAATGATGAAGAAGGTGAGTTTAAAGAAGAAATTGAATCATTGGCGTTGGATAACGCTAAAGTCTTAGTGTTATCTGAAACAAATCAGTTTGCTTCCAAGAAGTTGCTGAATGAAGATGATCTAACAAGTAATTATCTTGTTTATAATCCGATTGTTATGGACAATGAGCATGATTGGTTTTTAGATATCAAATTATATAGTGAAGAATATCGTGCGGATCTTATTTCTCGCTGGATGCAAGAAATGAATATATTAAACACTACTGAGTTGAGGTCAGAAGTGAAGATGTTGAAAGGATTCTTTAATGCGCAGGCCAGAAGAAATAGAATAGCTGCTTTTGGCGATGTTATTGACCGTAAATCTCAGTTATATATGAGTGTATTAGCCGCTATTTGTGGTATTAAGGATCGTACACCTGAAGCAATCATCAAGGCAGTGTTGGAAGATGGTTCCAATTACAACAATAAGCTGACACTTGAATTCCTAAAATATAATATGAGTACACAGTTCTTCATGTTAGCAAATAAGGCATGTGGTTATACAGGAGATACAAACGTAGACCATCTGGCTGAACATGTTGTGTTAAGTGCATTATGTCGGACTTTACCTTCAAAGGTATTAAGTGGTCTAGAAAGCAAATACTCAGAAATCAGAAGTGATTTCTGTTATGGTCTGATGTTTAACTGGTTACATAGTGATGACCAGGATAAGGCAAGAGATGTACTTGAGAATATTGAACAAAACTTACATTTAAGAAGTCGCTTTGAACAGTTTGAGTTAGACGATTTAGTGGATACGGATATTGTATTCAGCATTGATATGGTCATCATATCTAAATTAATGAATAATATCTTAAATAATACTATTACTTCTGATTCTCTCATGACAATTGTAGATAAGAGGAGAACATCAGTATGGTTTGAAGATTTTAGATATTACTATGATGGATTATATCAGGTTTCTTTGATGAAGAAATTCTATGAGAAACACTTGAATGGATTCCATCATACAGTAGCTAAGGAAATGTGGAATGCATATACTTCTGATTATTACCAGATGGATGCTATGTATAGAAACTTCCACAATACATATTCAAATATTTTAAAAACAATTAATTCTTATCTGGATGATGATTTCAAGAGGATTGTTGATTACGTAGAACGAGAGTATAAGAACTGGTACCTAAATGGTTTAGCTGAAAACTGGACTAAGATTATTGAAAATGATCTTAAGACCAATGGATATATTTCGGGTATCAAACAACAAGATGAATTCTATCGTAGAGATGTTGCTAATAATGAAAACAAGATTTTTGTCATTATTTCAGATGCTTTACGCTATGATGTGGCAGCTGATCTTTGTAATCAACTTCGTGTTGAAACTAAGTGCGATATATCAATTGATTCTCAAGAGGCTATTTTTCCAACAATCACCAAGTTCGGAATGGCTGCCTTATTGCCACACAGAGAATTATCAATAACTGTCAAGAATAATGAAATAAGAGTGTTGGCTGATGGTTGTACAACTGAAATGGCTGATCGTGATGCTGTTTTAAAGAACCGAAAGAAAAATAGTGTTGCATTGAAGTATAAAGATATCATTACCATGAAGGGCGATGAGAGAAGAGAAGCTATTAAGGGAATGGATATTGTTTATATCTATCATGATACGATTGATGCAACAAGTCACAATGATGAAACAAAAGTATTTGACGCTTGCGAAGAAGCGATTGCTGAAATTAAGAATCTGGTAAAGATTATTACAGGTGGTATGAGTGGAGTAAACATTGTCATAACATCTGATCATGGATTCCTGTATACATATCAACCACTAAATGAAGATGATAAGATGGAAAAATCTTCATTCAAGGATAATGTAATTGAACAAGGAAGAAGATATGTATTAGCAAACGATAAAGCAGACCCGGATTTCCTATTGCCAGTTAAGGGATTCTATAATGAAGAAAACGTTCTTGGATTTGCCCCAAGAGAAAACATTCGAATTAAAACAGCTGGTGGACAGAACTTTGTTCATGGTGGAGTTTCTTTACAGGAAATGGTTGTGCCAGTTATCAAGTATAAGTATTTAAGAGCTGGTTATAAATCATATGAAAGAAACAAAGATAAATATGATGCAAAACCTGTAACGGTAGCATTGTTATCTTCGAATAGAAAGATATCAAACATGATCTTCAACTTAAGCTTCTATCAGAAAGAACCGGTTAAAGATAACTATGTTCCATGTACTTATGAAGTGTATATTACTGATGATAATGGGGCTATTGTATCAGATAGACAGAAGATCATAGCTGATAAGGAAAGTACAGTAACTAAGGATAGAGAATTCAAGGTTACATTCAATTTAAAAACACAATCATATAACAGTCATGATATCTATTATCTAATAATTGTTGATGTAGATGGTACACAGGTACCAGTTAAAGAAGAAATGCAGATTGATATTGCAATGGCATTTGATGATTTTGATTTCTTTGGATAGGAGGATTACAATTTGAAACTTGAAAAATTAAGTCACGATGAGCGTGTTGAATATTTACTTCTTCCTATTTTAAAGGCGTTGCAATCAGCGGGCGGCCAATTAACTCGCACAGAGATACAAGAAAAGATCTGTGCTGAAGATGATGATATTGCTGAATTTGCTAGTAAGGTTAAAAAATCCAAGAAGACTGGTAATGAATATAAAGAATTTGCGTTTAAGTTTAACTTTGCAATAAAAGATCTTTCGTTTGTTGGATTGGTAGAATTTGAAAAAAGAAATCCAGTTATTTCCTTAACTGAGAAAGGTCTTAATCTAGATCTTGCAAATTTCAATGGCAAAAATGTAATCGAGGAATCTGCTAAGCATTGGGAAGAATTAAGTAAAGCAAAACAATCTACCAAGGTTAGCAAGGAAGAGAACGAAAAAGAAATCATTGATGATGATATAAGTCTGGAAGATAAATACAACAATGAATTCAAACAGAATTTATTAGATTCAATATCTAAAATGTCACCTAAGAAATTTGAAGCTTTCTCAAGGATGCTTTTAAGCAAGATGGGAGTAAACTTCACTGAAAAAGGAGTACAGATTTCAAATGATGGTGGTATTGATGGATATGGATACCATTTGGATTCCAGTGATTTTAGAACTACAAAAGTAGTCATTCAATGCAAAAGGTATAATAGCGGACCTGTTACAGAACCGGAAATTAACCAGTTTTTAGGTGCTGTCAGCAAATATAATGCAGATTATGGCGTGTTTATTACAAATAGCCGTTTTACAAAAGCAGCTAAAGATGCAGCATTAGAAGGAAGACCAATTACTCTTATAGATGGCAATGAACTGGTTGAACTAGTTAAGAAATATAAGGTTTATGTAAAGCCTATAACAACGTATGAGCTGTTAGACTTTTACGATGAAGATTAAATGTTTAAAGAACATAAAGATTGGGGAGTGAGATAATGGATCATGTTTGTGCTAATCGAGAAGAAATAAAAGAAAAGTTAAGAGATAATTTTAGTGGTAAGATTGTTCGCAAAGATCTAACGAAGAAAATAAAAGAAGGAGCCAATGTGCCAGTTTATGTACTGGAGTTTTTGCTTGGCCAATATTGTGGTTCTGATGATGAAGAGATTATCGAACAAGGAGTTGAAAAGGTAAAAAAGATACTGGCAGATAACTTTGTTCGTCCAGATGAAGCACAAAAGACCCTATCGGTTTTAAGGCAAAAAGGTTCTTATACCGTTATTGATCGAATTACTGTTTCCTTAGATATTAAACGAGATATATATGTAGCTGAATTCTCCAATCTTGGTGTTAAAGATATTCCTATTTCAGAAGAGTATCCTGAAAAATATGATCGTTTATTATGTGGAGGCATCTGGTGTATTGTTCAATTGGAATATGAAAATCCAATCAGAATTTTAAAATTGAATCCAATCCAAATGCCACGTGTTGAAATAAAAGAATATAAAGCTAATAGAGCAAATTTCACAAAAGAAGAATGGATAGATGTTTTGTTGCGCTCTATAGGTATGGAGCCAGATAAATTAACTGAAAGAGAAAAGTGGTTGCTATTATTAAGAATGGTACCACTAGTTGAAAATAACTTTAACTTGTGTGAATTAGGACCACGTAGTACAGGTAAATCACATCTATATAAGGAAATATCACCAAATAGCATACTTGTATCTGGCGGTCAGACTACAGTAGCTAATCTTTTCTACAACATGGGCAGAAAACAGGTTGGCCTTGTTGGCTTATGGGATTGTATAGCTTTTGATGAAGTTGCTGGTATCAAGTTTAAAGATAATGATGGAATTCAGATCATGAAAGATTATATGGCATCCGGATCTTTTGCACGTGGAAAAGAAGAAAAAGCTGCCAGTGCTTCAATGGTATTTGTTGGTAACATAAATCAAAGTGTTGATGTACTATTAAAAACATCATCGTTATTTGATCCGTTTCCACCTGAAATGGGTACAGATACTGCATTCTTAGATCGTATGCATTGTTATATTCCAGGATGGGAAATTCCTAAATTTAGGCCAGAACACTTCACAGATGATTACGGTTTTATAACGGATTATTTATCTGAAGTATTAAGAACACTGCGTAAAGATCAGCAAGGTGATGCTTTAGATAAATACTATAAGTTAGGCAAAAATTTGAATCAAAGAGATACTATTGCGGTTAGGAAAATGGTATCTGGATTAATAAAGCTAGTATATCCTGATGGCAATTACAGTAAGGAAGAATTAGAAAAAGTATTGCGTATAGCTTTAGAAATGAGAAGAAGAGTCAAAGAACAGCTTAAGAAAATAGGTGGTATGGAATTCTATGACGTTAACTTCTCATATAGAGATAACGAAACATTTGAAGAAAAATATGTATCAGTTCCTGAACAGGGTTCCAGCACATTGATTCCAGAAGGTATGTGTAATCCAGGACAAGTTTATACTGTGGCTGAAGGTAAAAATGGTATGATTGGATTGTTCCGTCTTGAATCACAAATGTTGCCAGGCAATGGAAAACTAACGAGAACTGGTATTGGAACTGATCGTGATACTAAAGAGGCAACAGACATTGCATTTAACTATCTGAAGGCGAATGCAAGCCGTATTTCTCAGTCTATCAGTACAACGACTAAGGATTATTTGATTGATTATCGTGACTTACAAGGAATAGGTATGACATCAAAACTTGCGATGCCAACTTTAATTGCTATATGTTCTATTGCATTAAGTAAGCCAACATTATCTTCGTTGGCAATTTTAGGTGATATTACAATAAGTGGTACTGTCATGAAGGCAGATAATTTAGCAAATAGTTTACAAGTCTGTTTGGACTCAGGAGCTAAAAAAGTATTGTTGCCAATTACATCGGCCGCAGATCTTGCAACTGTACCAAGTGATTTAGTCGGAAGATTCAGCTTGATTTTCTATAGTAGTGCAGAAGATGCAGTGTATAAAGCTTTGGGGGTAGAGTAAATGTGGAAAGATAATGAGACTGAACTTGACTTTCTTGATTATGACTATTTGATTAAAACAGTCCAGAACATAGTTACAAATGACTCTCTTTTACCTGCAAGTATAGGTATCTATGGTGATTGGGGAAGTGGGAAATCAAGTTTGATGCGTATGAGCAAAAAACAATTGGAAGAACTAGATAAAGATATCAAATGCGTTTATTTTAATGGATGGCTTTTCGAAAATTATGAAGACGCAAAGACATCAATCCTAGGGACAATTCTTGACGAAATTAATAAGAATACTAGTTTAAGTGAAAAAGCAAAGAGTATTATAAAAGGATTATATAAAAGTGTTGATAAATTTAAATTGGCTAAAAATTCACTAAAACTAGTAACTGATATTTGGATGACAGGTGGAATTGCCTCAATGATTGATTACTCCATGAAAACATTCTTACAGAGTACGAATATAATGCAAGAGGAAAAAAATGTTAATAATGTTATATCCACTATCAAAGATGAGCTTAATAATAAGAATTTACGTGATGACATTAGCAAATTTCAATCGGAATTTGGAGAACTATTGAAAGAGTCCAAAATTAGTCGTTTGGTTGTTTTTATTGATGAGCTTGATAGATGCAGACCAGATACAATTTTGGATACTTTAGAAGCAATAAAATTATTCCTTTTTAATGGAAAAGTAGCGTTCGTTATAGGCGCAGATGAGCGTCATATATCGTATGCTGTTAAAAGTAAGTTTAAAGATATTGAAGGAATCCAAATCGATATAGGAAAGGAATATCTTGAAAAGCTAATTCAATATCCAATCCGTATTCCAAGACTTGATTCCGATGAAGTTGAGATATATCTTACTTGTTTATTATTGGAGTCTGAATTATCAAATGAAGAGTTTAAGAAGGTTCTGCAATGGGTTAAAGAGGAAAAAGAAAAAGATTTTGAAAGTTTTAAAATCGAAAATGTTACTAACTTATTTGTAAATGATAAGAGTTTATGTGAATCAATTACAACGAATTTAACTGTTGCTCGTCAACTATCTTCAGTTCTTTCAAATGGCCTACATGGCAATCCAAGACAGTGCAAACGATTTTTAAATTCAATGTATATGAGGCTAGATATGGCATCTTATAAAAACAAAAAGCTGGATAGTAGAATTTTAGCGAAAATAATGATGTTGGAATACATAAAACCAAGGATTTTTAATAAGATCGCTGAAATGGCAAGAAGTAATACTTTGAAACAGGAATTATCACAGTTTGAAGAAGGAAAACTCGAGAATATTACAGAATTAAAAACATGGGTTGATGATGAATGGTTTTTGCGATGGTGTAAATTTGAACCACATTTAGCTAATGAATCATTAAATATTTATTTTTATTTCACAAGAACATCATTGGATGAAAAGATAAGTAGAGTTTCAAGAATTCTTTCTCCAAATGGACAAGTCATTCTGGATTCTTTGTTGTCGAAATCAGATATAAAAGTAAAACAAGCACTAAAAAAAGTTGAAGAAATCTCTGACGCTGAATCTGCCACCATATTAGATGCAATGTATTCGTCATTATCAGCAGATACTTCAATTAGTAAAGAACTTTTTAGTGCGTTTTTGGAATTTGCAGAAGGAAAATCGTTATTAACTAGTGATACGTTGAATTACATGCAATCATTATCAGGCTCCCAAATTAGTTTAGGTTGCGCAAGCTATGTAGTTGATTATGGCAAAAAAATGAACAAAAAACAAGAAGTTCAAAATATTGCAGTAATGTGGGGAAGTACAAATAAAGAACTTCAAAAGGCAATCGAATCTTTATTAGAGGCAGAGGAGTAGTTTATGGGTACGTCAAGCATTTTTAACGGAAGAACAGATAAAAACGCACTATTACCTAATGATTTTAATAATGATGAAAATTCTCCCATTGATCAATCCGAAGTTGTAAAATGGCAAACTGTTAAATCTGATTTTTCAAAGTACATTAATAGTGGTGGAAACAAAGGGTCTTTGAAACATATCGCAAAACAATATGTGAAAGCTGCAGGTGGTACTAATAAACTAGTTGCACAATCTAAATCGGGCATTAGAGCTGGTGTGAATTTTGGCACATTCTTTAACAGTATTTATGAGAATGGAATTGAAATTACACTTTATAATTTCGGTATAAACAATGCGAATCTTTCAGTTAGAGAAATTTTTTCAAGACTAGTTGACGTAATATCGCCTTTGTCAAACACAAAAGAAGATATTACTGCAAGAAAGGCAATGGTTGAGGCTTTATCAGAAGTGTATGATTATGTTGAAAAAAATGATTTAAATGTGGAGTGCTTAAATAGCATGCCAAAGGAATTAATGAACATTGCATTAAGAGATTATATAGCTTCATACATATGGATAACGATGATGAAAGATTTGGATAGCAGGTTGGAAAAATATATATCAAATGCTCAAAATGCGGCGTTAGTAGAAAGAAAATTTAAGGAGCTAATTGCAGGAATCGTGGATGTTCAGTTTAAATCACAAGGGGATATTGTAAATCAACAGGTAGGAGTAGTAATACAGGATTTATATACGAAATGCTTAAAAGTTCTGGAGGGAATAATATGATTATTAATGCTAAGATAGATAAAGAAGATACATTTCAAACTGAAGAAAATAGTGTGGAAATCAATTTCTCAAATCATGAAACATTCTCTTATACTTTTTGGCATAATAAACACGTATTACCATATTGGTATTCAAATCAAGCCTTGGATTTGTTATACATTTCTCTAGCTGTTTTCGCTGCAGATCGTTTGTGTTTAAGAAGCTCTTCTTTAGATGGTTGGAGTAGAGAGTTTAAGATATTTATACCTGTTTTAGAAATTGACAAATGGAACATTGCAAAAGAGTTATTGGAAAATATGCTTTCTTTCTTAAGTGGAGATAGTTGGGAATTTATATTTAGAAAAAGAGAGTTATACCAGTTCGAAAGAAACAAATATGATGTTTGGAAAAAATCAAATAGCACCTCTACAGATTATGATCAGTTATGTATGTTTTCAGGTGGTTTGGATTCTTTTGTTGGTGCTATTGATTTGTTAGAAACTGAGAAAAAGAAAACCTTGTTTATTAGCCATTATGGTGGAGGTAAAGGAACAAAAGAATATCAAGATATTCTTAAAGAAAAGTTTGTTATTGAGTACGGATTAAATGCACAGGATTTTCATCAGTACTATGCGAAAGTTGTAAGTGGTGTAGAAGATACTACAAGAACTCGTTCGTTTATGTTTTTTTCTCATGCAATCGCAGTAGCTTCATGTTTTCATAAACACATCGATTTAATTATTCCAGAAAATGGATTTATTTCTTTGAATATACCGAGCACATTTTCTAGAATAGGAACAAGTAGTACAAGAACTACTCATCCTTATTATATGGAAATGTTCCAAGAATTATTAAAAATATTGGAATTACCCGTATTGTTATATAATCCATATCAATTTAAAACTAAAGGCGAAATGCTTAAGGAATGCAAAAATCAGTCTTTTATGATAGAAAATATAGAAAACACAATGTCTTGCTCTCATCCTGATAATGGAAGAATGCTAGGAGAAACTCAAGCACGTCATTGTGGTTATTGCCTGCCATGCGTTATAAGACAAGCAGCCATGAAAAAAGCTGGAATACATGACAAAAGTTCATATAGAGATAGATTATTTAAAAATTGTGAAGTGGCAAAAACCAACTTAAATTCATATCGATTAGGCTTTGAAGATTTCAATCCAAAATATGCTTTTATGGTAATTCAACTAAGTGGTAGAATATCGAATAATATTAATGAATTTACTGAATTATATATTAGAGGTATGGAGGAGATGAAGTCATATTTGGAGGATTTATATGAATGATTTTATAATGGATTCACATATGCATTTCGATCTATATGATAACAAAAATACAGTATTAAACTATATAGAGACAAATAAGTCGTATACTATAGCAATGACCAATTTGCCTATACTATATGAAAAATATAAAGAAAAGTATACAGGATTTCGTTATATAAGGATTGCTTTAGGATTCCATCCGGAGCTTTCTCATGATTATAAAAATCAAATTAATTTATTCAAAAAGAACATCAATACTACTAGGTATATTGGAGAAATTGGTTTAGATTATTATCATAAAAGCGAAGAAGATAAGTCTGATCAAAGATTGGTTTTTGAAGAAATCATCTCCACATGTAATAAGGCAGGCAATAAAATTTTGAGCATTCATACAAGAAATGCAGAAAAAGATTGTCTTGACATATTGTCTTCATTTAATGGTAAAGTGATTTTTCACTGGTATAGTGGAGGTATTACTTGTTTACGAACGGCAATTGACAGAGGTTATTATTTCTCCATAAACCACCAAATGATTAAGTCCAATAACGGAAGAAAGATCATTAACGAGCTTCCAATCAATAGAATACTTATAGAAAGTGATGCTCCGTTTACTGTTGGATTGAAAGATAATTATAATTTTAGTTTTTTTCAAGAGGTTATCAATTATTTGTCTATAGTACATAACATAGATAATTATGAAATTCAAAACCATATTAAACATAACTTTAAAGAGATATTAATGTAAAATGTATTACACACAAGATTATTTGAAATGAGTTTCTTTGCCGTTATTTACTTTAGATTGGCAAATACCACACCTTTATAATAAGATCTTAACTGATTCAATGTATAGGTGACTGTATGCCAGTCCATTTTTGCATCTTGGAAGGTATTTGTCTTGCCGTCAAGGTTTCCTTCCTGGATAGTAACATAATCCCCATCGACAGCAATGACGATACCAACATGATTGACACCAACACCGGAGAAGACAGACCCAGGTTTTGGTGTTAGTGATCTTTCAAATAAGTCCTGATGAGCAGCTACCAACTGGTCTACACAGTTCCATCCATTACCAGTAAATCCTGGATCATATCCATATAATTCATAGAATCTGCCCCAGGCAAACCATGTGCATTGGCCATATAAGCCAACTCTTGCATATGGGTTTTTTGTTATCCAGGCTTCCATATTGTTAAAGTTAGGATTGATACCACCTCTAAATGTAACAGGTACATATTGCATGACATGATCTACATATTCTGGATCACCATATGTTGATGTATTTAGTTTTGCTTTCATATCATCTGAAAACAATTGGGCATTGTATTTTGAATAGCCTCCAAAGTTGCTGATTGCCCATTCAATATAGCCATTTCCATAGTTATATCCCTGTATAGCCATATATAGATGTTCTGTATCGGATTTGTCTTTTACATTAGCTCTATTTAGGCAATCGGCAAATGATTTAACACCACATTCGATTGAATATTCAGGATCAGTTATCCCGTTAGGTACTCTTGGATATTTTGTATTGAACACTGATTCACTGCATTGCATTGGATCATTTCCTAGTCCTTTAGATTCCTGCATCATAATGGCTGCTAGTATTGGAACATAGTCTACAATTCCATTTTCTTCTGCATATCTTGTTATCGTTTCTTCGTAGGCGATGACTTCCGGACTTAATGGAATGATCATGCTGTTGCTGCCACCATCCTGAGCTAAAACAGAGAAAGTGCCGATAAATAGCGTCATTATCACAATAAGTATGACTCCGGTACCGAAAGATAATAGTGCATTGATTCCACCAATTGTCTTTTTAACAACATTAAAGGAAACTGATATGAATTTAGCTGATGTCTGTATTGCTGGTCTAGTAATAATTCGATCTGCTGCTTCCTTGATGCTTGAAGCTTTGATCTTTTTCTGTACATATCGCTTAGCTTTTGACATATAAGTAACTTTAGGTATAGAAGAATCCATGATTGCTGTGGTACGCTCTATTTGCCTCTTTGTACGATGCTGTTCCAGTTTCTGCTTAACATATTTCTTTGCTCGAAAGGCTGACTCATATGCAGTTGATTTAGCGGTAGTGCTGATGTTATCTATAGCTCTTGCAGATGCATTTGCTTTAGGAGATGGTGAATCTTCTTTATTGTTTTCTTTACTGTGGATGGTTTGCTGTTTGATAAAGTGATTTAGATTCTCTTTGGAATCCTTCGTTTTAATGGTTTGTATTGATTGCTTGGTTTTGATGCTGTTCATTCTTGTCTCCTTTAAAAAATGGGACAAGCATTCAGCTTATCCCTTATAGTTTCTCTTATTGATCATTTCTTTACGATCACTTGGTTTTGTTGTATTCAGATTATAAAGTTTTCCTTTTGGCATCTTGTTTATAAATGGCACGATGGATCCACCATATTTGATCAATCCGCAGCCAGTCTGGGCATTAGTTATATAGCTCATTTGTTCTTCAGATATGTTAAGCAGCTTCGCCAGATCCTCCCTGTCATTAGGTGATTGATTCAGCATCACAATGAATAATGAATTAGACAACATGCTTGTACCTTGCTGCGAAGAAAGAAGATACTTAACATTTTGAGTAATACCGGTAGGGAAGGCATCCCTTTTTCTGAATTGTCGCCATGCTGAAGCAAAGAATGTCGCTGATTCCTCGTTTTCAAATATGACATGGATCTCATCAATGAATACATGTGTACGTTTGCCTTTACGCCAGTTTTCATTCACCCGGTTGATAATGGCATCTGTAATGACAAGCAGCCCCATTGTCTTAAGCTGTTTTCCAAGATTAAAGATATTGAATGACAATACTCTTGATTTGATGTTTACGTTGGTTTCATGAGCAAAGATATTCAACGATCCATTTGTGAACAGTTCGAGTTTGATTGCAAGTGATTTTGCTTCGGTTTCTGGCTGATCCAATAACTTCTTATATAGATGCTTAAGAGTAGGGGTATAGTGACCATTGAAAGCATCCTGGTAAACATAGGCAACACAACGGTCAATAATACTCTTGTCAGTTGAAGAAATTCCACCATGATTGGTATCCAACTGCTCAAATAAAGACATAACGAATTGTGATTTATCAGCAATTGAGTTGCCAGAATCACCATATCCTTCAGCCATATCCATTGCATTGATATGATCGGAACTGTTAGTACCAATATCAATGACCTGGCCACCAAAGGCTTTGACAATCGGATCATATTCTCCCTCAGGATCGGCAATGATGACATCGTCATCTGTAGACATGATGATGAATTCGATTTCCTCTTTTGTTAAGAAAGACTTACCTGATCCAGGTACTCCTAGTACAAAGGCATTAGGATTCTGCAGCAGTTCCTTGTTGCAGAGAATCGGATTGTTGGTGATGGCGTTCTGGCCATACCAAATACCACCTTTGTCCATGATTTCCTGAGCACGGAAGGGAATGAATACCGCTGCACTTTCAGTTAATAGTGTTCTTGTTATATTCAATCGATTGACACCGATCGGTAGAGCAGTAACAAGCCCATCCAGCTGTCTTTTGGCAAAATATAATGTATCCAGTTCACATACATACTTTCTGGCGATTGACTTGAGTGTTTCGGTGTCCTTATCAAGTTCTTCCAAAGTATCAGCCAGATGGACCAGAGCAATATTGCACAGCATCATTCTTTGGTCCCTTACGATCAGATCATCTAGGAATTCCTTACATTCCTTTCGCTGCAGTTCCATGTCATAGGGAATGATGGCTGAGAAGTTGTTGTTGCGGTTCTGCTTCATTTGCCAGTCGGTAATGTTCTTTTCTACGCCGAGGAATTTGTTTTCAACTTCTCTGACTGCTTCATCAGTAGGAATGGATATGATATCCATTGAATACATGAGATTGCGGTTCAGATCGCATAGTTCCGATACGAATTCATCCTTCAGAAAACCAGGGTAATTGTTTAGATACAGTACACGGCCATATTTGTTATCGAACTGGAAATAGCGGCTCTTGTATTTGCATATGCCTGGTGTGATCAGATCTTTGAAGGAATGGCCTTTCTTGGCAAGATCATTCATGTCATATACCAATTCATCATTTTCATTTCGATAGAAGTCATGTAGGATCTTCAGTCTTTCTTCTGCATCAAGTTCAATACAGGCGCTGCCAAGTCTAGAGAACAGCGTTGTAAACTCCGATGTGATTCTTGAAAAGGTGAATCTAGCTTCATCGATATTGCTTTTGAATACTGTGACTGTAATGTATTTTTCCTGGATGATATCATCGCTTTCTGCCAGTTTTTGCAGCAGCATATCATTGTATTCCTGACGATATACATCCAATCCATCATCTTTCATAGGAATCAGAATATCATCCTTGAATTTCTTAAGATCAATCTTACGGTTGTTGATTGTGATCTTGGTCATAACGGATGAATCAAAGGAATTTAACAGATCACTATAGCTTAGGAACAGGTTGTTCTTGTCCTCGCCGGAAGCAATCTTGTAGTTGATATCCAGGAAGCGGTAGCTTTTGGAATACTTGTTTCCCATACGAAAAATACCATCCTTGTAGATGGTATCAACAGGGATGGTATCCTGAACGGTTCTAGGAACCTTTATTCTTTCTTTGTTTTGCTTTTTGATTCTTTCGAAGCTTTTTATCATGTACAATGGACTCCTTTCGTGATTTATCAATATAAGAAGAGAAGATTTCTTCATATAGGTTAAATGGCTTGTTGATCAATTGTGCTTTGTTCAGCATTAGGGAATAGAAGGCGGTCGATATGATTTCCTCCATATACATTCCCTGGAACCGGATAAAGCCAAAACAGGCAAATGGCAATACCCCAAGCATGCATAGCCAGCTTGTAACTTCCTGTCCTAGCTTATCTGAGCATGAAAAATAGATTATACAGGCAGATCCGCAGGCAAGTATTGAAAAGATACTTTGCCTTAGGGATAGTCCAAACAATATGGATTCTGTATAATCTCTTATTTCCTTATTGATTTTTACTTCGAAATTAGATTTCATAGCATCCATCCAATTCCTTTTCTTCGATATTGAATGGTGAAGAAGTAGCAAATAATATGTTGTTAACTGGAATTACAGTTTCACCAGTACTGGTGCTGATAATGGCATTCTTATCAGAATTCTTGATCTTGTACATTACCTTTTCCTTAAGTGGTAATGAAATTGGTTCGTTGATCACTACGCTGTCACCGTTGGTAAAGACGATAGTGTTTTTGATTGTTTTGTTCATTTAATTGTCCTTTCTATGAAAAAAATCCTACATATTGTAGGATTGCAGACTGTTGACAAAGTGACTGTCGACAGTCTTTTTAAAATCTGATAGAATATCT
>OFMV01001521.1_pt1 | contig 17760 bp, 14 predicted proteins | sample 1541881 | NCBI WGS metagenome assembly OFMV01 (sample SAMN04209220, study PRJEB22552) | human gut metagenome | biome: gut; material: feces | host: Homo sapiens | place: USA: Oklahoma
TTCCTTGTCTTTTTTGACCTATGGCAAATTGTACCATATTGTTTTCAGAAAAAAAATGGGATTAATGTAATCTTAATATTTCTTTCACGTTTCTTTATGAAAAGGAATGATTTCTAAAAAAGGTCTAAAAAATTATCTGGCATTTTTCGTTTCTTTTGCTGCTAACTAACACAAGTCCCGCCAACAGCAAAACCGGGAAAAGAATTGAGGCTCCAATTCCCACGCGCAGATTATTGGAAAACACACTCGAAACAAATCCCACGAGTGTCGGTCCGCCGGAACCGGCACAAATGCGATCAGCAGATAAGAGCCAATGCAAAGCAGCGTACTTAATTTCATAAACTGATCCAGATCGAATCTGTCTCTATATTTTCCATAAATCAAGCGGGAAGTTCCCATTAAAATAGAGAATGCCATCGGTCCCACCAGATCACCGATCGTTTTGGTGATTCCAAGTCCCTGCTCCGCAAACGCTGATGCCCACTGGCTCACCGCCTGCTCGGATGCACCGGAGCACACCATCATGATCATTAAAAACCAGAATACTTTTTCCCGGAAAAGTTCTCCCATGGTCATGCCCTTCTCGCCCTCTTCATGCAGACTGTAGATTGGCACTTTTGTGAATAAAATCATATTGCAGACCGGAATGATCACCCACAACAGTGTGAGGATTTTCCAGTGTTCCGTTCCAAACAGTGCGAAAAACACCGTGGAAAATAAAACAACACCGGTACATCCCCAACAGTAAAAGGAATGTAAAAGACTCATAGCCGCTTCCTTATTATCCGTCGGGCATGCCTCAATGATCGGACTGACCAGCACCTCCAGCAATCCACCGCCCACTGCATAAATCATGACCGACATTAAAATGCCAACAAACGGATCTGCAAAAAGTTCCGGCAAAACCGTGAGCAGTACCAGCCCTGCCGCCGCACAGATGTGGGCGATGACCACGGATGCCCGGTAACCGATTTTGTCAATGAATCCCGCTGAGAGCAGATCTATCAGAAGCTGTATCACAAAATTAATCGTAATAAGCAGTGTGATCTTCGTCAGTGGAATCTGGTATGTTTTCTGAAATGTCACGAATAATAGCGGAACAAAGCTGTTGACAATCGCCTGAACAATATAACCGATAAAACAGGCGTATGTTGTTTTTTTATAGTCTTGTTTCATTTTTATCCTCGCTTTTTATATGTGTCTTAAGCCGAAGCCTCCTTCTTTTATATCACATAAAGTTCCTTTTTGAAAGAAAAAATCACCTTCCATGACATTACGCACGGCAATTGTCCTGAAAAGTGATTTTATCACGCATTTTTTTATAAACGCTTCTACTTTACTCTATTTTTCATACAAAAATTCTTCCGGCAGTGTCACGTTGAAATCTTTTGCAAGATCACGGAAATTATCCGGTGTGATGGTCTGTCTCTTATTCGGCTGCATTGACAACATTTTCACAAGGATCTCTGCGGATTTTTCAGCGGTATGCATTAACCCAAATGTCAGGTCAAAATCTTCTCCCGAAGCAAACATTCCGTGATGCGCCCAGATTGCAAGATTGTATTTCTTCATTAATTCACTGGTTGCCACTGCGATGTCACGACCGCCCGGAACCATCCACGGCACCACACCGACACCTTCCGGGAAGATAACCGGACATTCTGTTGACATTTCCCATAATTCTCTTGTAAACACCTTATCTTCCAGTGGCAATACAAAAGTCAGCGCAATAATATTGGTTGGATGTGCATGGTATATCACTCTGTGCTTTCCACCTGTTGCGATCATTTTTACCTCATGATTCATCAGATGGGTTGGCAGTTCGGAGGTTGGTCTGCCGCCATTTACCAGTCCCCACACGATACGGTAGTTTTACCCTTTCTCATCCAACTCGATGATACAGATGGAATCCTCCGGTTTGATGATCACATTGCGGAAATATTTACCGCTTCCGGTTACAATAAAATATTCCTTTGCAAGTTTTGGAACTGTCGTTCCGATCGGCTGCCATTCTTTCGGTTCAAAATCTTCCTTTACGGCTTCCTACGGCTTCCACTTCTTCCGGCCGGATACGATAGGAAAGATTTCCGCCATTTCTCTCATGCCATCCCTGCTCCCATCCATCATTTGCCATGCGGATAAATCCCTGCACAAATTCTGCATCTAATACTTTCATGTTTTCTTTCCTCCATTTAGGTTTTCTATCGTCATTTTTGCGTCAGAACGAACTGCCTTATTTTTCACATAGCCTGCTCTGGCTATCGATTTAACAGTACTTCTTTCTCATATCTCTCTACTTCTGCAAACCAGTTCTTATCTGCGGGAACTCCACATTCCTCACAGTATTTGGTCCATACATCTCCAAATGGAAATGTCTTTAATTCTTCCTGCATGACCATAAGCTCGGTCAGACGGTTCTCATCCTGTAATTTTTTCAGTTCCGCATTCGGTGTGCAGAGCGCAGATAATAGTGCTTTCTGCCAGCTTCTGAATCCCACCGTCCATGCACTGATGCGGTTGATACCTGCATCAAAATAATCAAGTGCCATATGTACTCTGTCGATCGCATCACATCTTACGATCTCTTTTGCCATCTCTTTTGTCTCATCATCAAATAAGACGACATGGTCAGAATCCCATCTTACCGGTCTTGTGATGTGAAGTGCAATCTCCGGGAAATAACAGAGTAAAGCCGGTATTTTATCCGATACTACTTCTGTAGGATGATAATGTCCGTTGTCCATCAGCGGAAGGACATTCTCGTGTGTCGCCGCAAATGTCAATGTAAACTCGGCTGATCCCGCTGTGTAAGACTCCACACCGATTCCGAATACCTTAGACTCCACACATGGTTTTACCAGCTTTGGATCATGTGGTTCTGCAATGATCTGTTCAATGGAATCCTTATATCTCATGCGTGGTCCCATGCGGTCTGCCGGAATATCTTTGTATCCATCCCCGATCCAGATATTCATCACACATGGAACACCTGTCTCTTTTGCAAAATATTCCGAAATGCGGATACATGCTTTTCCATGCTCGATCCAGAACTTTCTTGTCTCCTCGTCCGGGCTTGTCAGTGTCAGTCCGTCTTTTACTTTGTCATGTGAAAAAAATGTCGGATTAAAATCAATCCCAACATGGTGTTTCTTTGCAAAGTCTACCCATTTTCTGAAATGCTTTGGCTCTAATTTGTCGCGGTCTGCAAATTCGCCTTTCTCAAAGATTGCATAGCTTGCATGAAGATTTAATTTCTTTTTGCCAGGCATGAGGCTCATCGCCTCTTCCATGTCCTGCATCAGCTGTTCCGGTGTCTTTGCCTTTCCGGGATAGTTTCCGGTTGTCTGGATTCCGCCGGTCAAAGGTCCGTCATGGTCAAATCCTGTCACGTCATCGCCCTGCCAGCAATGAAGTGATACCGGGATTTCTTTTAATTTTGCGATCGCTGCATCTGTATCAACACCGACATCTGCATACATTTTCCTGGCCGCTTCATATCTTTCCTGTACCGTCATAAAATTTTTACCTCACCTTTCTGCCGGGCACAACATCCGCTTCCGGCATATATTTTTTCTGATATTCCTGATTGCTATTTCTCATATTTTTTTATTTCAAAAGACTCAAAGATACATTTTCTTGCAGCCTGTAAATTTTCAAGTTCTCCTGCTGCAATGATCTGCGCCGTCAGATTTCCGATGGCTGTTGCCTCTGTCGGACCGGCATAAACGGTCTTTCCGGTTGCCTTTGCAGTCAGTTCATTCAAATACGCCGCATTGGCTCCTCCGCCGACAACATGGATGCTTTCATATGTAATTTCTGACATCTCCTCGATCTCCCGGATCGTCTGTGCGTAGCATTGTGCAAGACTGTTATAAATCACGCACGCTGTTTCTGCGATTCCCTCCGGTATCCGCTGTCCGCCCTTGCCGCCGCCTCGCAGATCTCTCCGAATCCCTGCTTTGGTGCCAGTTCTTTTCGGACCGACTGTATCATCCAGAGTCCCATGATATTTTTCAGATAACGGAAACGATATTCATATCCTCCCTCGTTCGTGAAATTATGAAGTCTGCTTTCCGGTGAACAGTCTGCTTTTTTTAATTCTGTCCCCATCAGTGACCACGTTCCGGAACTGATGTAAATGGTATTGTCCTCATTTGTCGGAACTGCCATCACTGCGGAACCGGTGTCATGTGTTGCCGGTAAGACGACTTCACAATCAAATCCGACCTCTTTCTGAATTTCTTTCGTCAGATTTCCCAGTACGGTTCCCGGCTTCTTTATTTTCTGAAAAATCTGTTTTGGATATCCTAACATTTCGATCAGCTCATAATCCCAGTCTTTTGTTTCCGGGGATACTAACTGTGTCGTGGTTGCATTCGTATATTCTGATGCCTTCTCTCCTGTCAAAAGATAATTAAAATACTCCGGGATCATCAGCATGGTCTCTGCGTGTTCGAGAATTTCGGGATTGTTGGATTTTACCGCCATCAACTGATAAATGGTGTTGAAAATCTGCTTCTGGATGCCTGTTCTCTCATATAACTTTTCTTCCGGGATGATCTCATAGACTTTCTCATCCATTCCTGCTGTACGGCTGTCCCGATAACCGACTGCATCTCCAAGCATTTTATTCTCTTTATCCAACAGGACAAAATCAACTGCCCAGGTATCAATCCCCATACTCACCGGGATTTTTCCCGCTTTTTTACACTTTTTCATTCCCTCTAAAATTGCTCTGAAAAGTGCTTTTACATTCCAGCATCTCTGTCCGTTCTCTTCGGTCATTCCATTCGGAAAACGATATATTTCTTCCAATACCATTTTTCCGTCTTCCATATGTCCTAATATGTGTCTGCCGCTGGAAGCCCCAATGTCGATTGCAAGATAATACTGCTCCATAGTTTCCCCCTCTCCTGCATCTGTGTTCCTTTTCTATTTTTTATTTTAGGAAAAAAATGAGCGCAAAAAAAGAACACTTTTTGTTCAAAAAAGTGTCCTTATTTGCCAAAATTATTTTCAACAGAGCCACTGATAGGTTCCTGCCTCCACTGTCTCTTTCTTTCCGTCTGGCAGAACCACTTCCGATTTTACTGGCGTATTCAATGAGATATGACAGCCATCCTCCTCATACTTCCAGGAGCTTTCAATTTTTCCTGCTCTTGAGAGATAACTTCCGCTCACACCACCAAGCCGTCTGTCCGGATACGGCTCGAAATGCAATTCTGCAAAACCCGGTTTCTGTGGTTTGATTCCGAGAATATACTGATAATAAAATTCTCCGACACTGCCAAATGCATAGTGATTGAAAGAAACCATATTGTCGCCGGAACCTGCCATTTTCTCTTCGTTGACCGTTCCATCCGGCTTTAATGCATCCCAGCGTTCCCACGTCGTGGTCGCACCGCATTTGACCTGATACATCCAGCCCGGACAGCCTTCCTGAAGCAGAATATCATAGGCGAGTTCTGTCTCTCCCGCTTCCACTAAAAGCGGAAGCAGATGTTCCGTCGCAAAGAAACCTGTCTGTAAACCATTTTTACGGATATTGGCAGCAAAATTCTTTTTCACCTGTTCCCGCAGTTCTCCCTCCGGCAGTACAAATTTTAAAGCCATAATGTAGGCGGACTGATAGTCTTTTGCCACGATTCCCTTTTTGCTCACGAATTTCCGGATATATGCTTCTGTTGTGGCTTCCATCTGCCTGCGGTATCTGTCTGCATCAGCTTTTTTCCCAAGACGCTCTGCCGTCTCGCTGATGACCTTCAGATCATGTACGATAAAGGCATTCGATACCGGATTGTTGTGCATTGCCTGCCATGCAATCCCTTTTCCCATTGCAAGCCAGTCTCCTAAAGACGGTCCGATCCAGAGATTTTTCTTTCCCATTTTCCGGATTTCCGCCTCCACAAAAAGTTTCATGCTCTCGTACTGGCGTGGCAGTGCTTCCTCGTCTCCAAACTGCTGATAGAGCATTTCCGGTAAAATTGTGACCGCATTTCCCCAGCCTAACATGCTGATAAAACCAATTCCGGCAGGTCCGGTCTGCGGCACAGTGGCACACACATACCCTTCCGTGTTGTCAAGCTGTCCCAGCTCCAGATCACGCAAAAAGTTTTTCCAGAAATCATTGGTGTCAAAATTGTAGGCTCCGGTGCGTGCAAACACCTGCCCATCCCCGGTATAACCCATACGTTCATCCCGCTGCGGACAGTCGGTCGGCACTTCCACATAGTTGGATTTCTGCCCCCAGACCTGATTCTCATATAATTTCTGAACCATTGGATTCTCACACGAAAAGTATCCGGTGCGCTTCATATCGGTGTGAAGCGCATACGCTTTGATCATGCCCGGCCGATAATCTGCGCCGGAAAGTTCCATATAGCGAAATCCCATATAGGTAAAACGGGGACGGTATTTTTTCTTTTCCGCTCCGGCATGATAGACGATAGCTGCCTTTGCTTTCCGCAGATTGGCAGTGTAAAGACTTCCATCTGCATTTAAAATCTCTCCGTGGCGGATTGTAATTGTCTCATTTGTAAAAAAAGAAGGATCAATTTCAACAATTCCGGCAAAGTTCTGTCCAAAGTCAAGAATCGTTACACTTCCTGTCTGCTTTGCCTCTTTTACCTCCATCTCTTCCTGTAACGTAACTTCGGTCAGCGTCGGCTCCAACGCAAAATCCAGTTCGTTTTTGAAAGATACCGGATGTCCGATCACCTGATTTCTTCCATCCGCAAAATAAATCTCACCGTCATACTCCCCGGCGTATTCGTAAGGAGATTCCAGTTCGTCCGTCTGCTCGCCGGATACAATGTCCCGGACGCCACCCGCATCTTCGATGTTTAAAATCCACGATACCGCAGGTTTTTCCCCGTAAATCTGTGTCTTGTTCTCACAGAGGAAACGGCCGCAATACCAGCCCTGTCCAAGATAAACCCGCAATGTGTTCTCACCCTCACGAAGCAGTGCGCTCACCTCATGAGTCTGGTAAAGCACACGCCTTGGATAGTAGGAATATCCCGGTGCAAACATCTGTTTCCCGATTTTGACGCCATTGATCTCTGCCTCGTATACTCCGAGCGCAGTTGCTGTGAACACTGCCTTCTTCACATCTTTCACGGTAAATTTCTGTTCATATACAAAGACCTCTCCCTCGCGGTACTCACGGTCTGAGGTGATAAAATGCATTTTCAGTTTTTCCATTCCCTGCGTTTTCTCCCTTCCAGCTATGCTCTAACAAACGTACTGATTCATAAATTCTGCACTTAACTCCATGGACTTTAACGGAGAATCGTCCACCCAGTTTTTGTGGCTTTCTAAGATCACTGCATCCACATTCACTTTTTGTGCCTGCGTGATCAGCGAAAAAAGATTCATGTTTCCATAGCCAAGTTCCATGCTGTCCGATTTTAAGATCGGTGTCATGGCAGGTTTTGACAGTCTTGTTCCACGGTCATTGATATGGTAAAGCTTCATTCTTGTGTCAAGCTTTCTCATCAGTTCCAGTGCATTTACGCCTGCTTCTGTTGGCCAGTAGGAATCCAGTTCAAAATTCACACACGAAGCATCCGTCTCAGAGAGGATCAGATCATATGCCGTTTTTCCCGGTTCAACTTTCAGAAATTCACAGTTATGGTTATGATATAAAAGCTCCACGCCCGCGTCTTTTAAAATTTTTCCGGAAGCATTTAAGTCCTGACACAAGCCAAACACTGCATTTTTATCCGAATAATCAAAACGGTACATTCCGGTAATGACTACATATTTTGTGCCAAATTTTTCAGCTTCCCTGATAACGTTCTCCGGCTCTCTTTTTATCGTGCCAAGATCCTCATGGATGCTTGTCACGGCAAGTCCTGCCTCTCTCACAAGGGCATTCCAGTCATAATTTCCGCCTTTTCCGACCGGCATACCGGCTGCTTTTGTGAGCATTCTGACCAGAAAAGAGGTCGGTTTTATCATAAACCCATTCAGTTCAATGCCGTCATATCCGGCCGCTTTGATCCTCTTTAAAGATTCTGCTGCCTGTTTTTCATTCTTTGTCACAGTTCCAAGCATAATCTGCTGTATTGCTTTTGTCATGTTCGTAACCATCCCTTTCCTATGCCTGATTTTTCGGGATTTTCTGTAATGCGTCGTTGAGCGCTTTCATCTGTTCCTCGCTCACTGCGTCTCCTGCCTGTTTTAAAAGGCTGACTAATGTCATCCGCTGCATCATGCGCTGCAACGCCGGGTTATCTTTCACACTTTCTGCCACATCGCCACGGCTTGCTGAAGCCTGTGCCATCAGACGCTGTACGATTGCATTCGCCATCTCGTTCTGTGCAAGCTCTCCGAGCGTATCCGAGATTGAATAATGGTCTGCCTTAAAATCATCCCGGTCAAACCAGTTGACAACATCTCCCTGTTTGTTGAATATATAATCCGGATTTGATTTTTCTACTTTTTTCACGGTGATCTCATCTTCACAGGCACCGGACACTGCCCTGATCTTGTGTGTTCCTGTGATCGGGACTTCAAATTTAAATACTTTAGAGCCCTCTGCTGTCTCTCTCTCCACACCGTCCACAAAGAGTGTGACGCTCTGCTCATTGGAATAAACCTTGATCTCCGTCACATCTTCGGTGCGGTCCACATAACGTCTGCCGCATACATGGACAAATGGAGTTTTGCTCCAATATGCTTTATACAGATAAAAGGCATCTTTTTTCAGCTCACGGTCGATGGTCACAAGACCTTTCTGGTTCACGCCGTGTTTTCCACCCTCATCTCTTCCGTCTGCCGCAAAATCAAACAGATTCCAGACATGTGTTGCCCACAGATACGGGCGTTCCCCGATCATTTTTGCCATATGCTCATGGTAAATACACTGATATTCCTCTGTGTAATCGCCCCGTTCCGGATTTGCACTGTGGTAAGCCGGATTGGCGTCTGCGCCATACTCTGAAAGTCCGATCACACGATCCGGGTATGTATTATGATACGCGTCAAAGAAACTGTCATTCTGTTCTAACTCTCCCAGATACCAGCCAAAATACAGATTATAGCTGTTCATATCCGGGATCTCCAACATTGGGCTGTCCGTCTCCAGCATAAACACGTCTGCCATAACCGTTGGTCTTGTCATATCCAGTGCATGGCACAGATCATTTAATTTTCTGTGATTTTCCAATAATTCCTCATTTACGGCACTTGCTGCAGTGATCTCATTGGAAAGTCCCCAGCAGACGATGGATGGATGATTGTAATTCTGAACGACCAGCTCCCTCATCTGGCTTAATGTATTCTCTGTTCCATCTGACATGTGCATCGTAATGTACGGAATTTCTGCCCATACGATCATACCGTTTTCATCACACAGATCATAAAATTCCTGCGCATGCTGATAATGTGCAAGACGGATGGTATTCGCTCCAAGCTCTTTTATGATCTCCATATCCTCACGGTGCATCTCATTTGTCAGCGCATTGCCTGCTCCGGCGCGGTCCTGATGACGGCTCACACCGCGAAGCGGATAAGACCTTCCATTTAAGAAAAATCCTTTCTGCGGATCAATGGAAAAACTTCTGCATCCAAAGGTTGTCTCCACGCTGTCTCCATCAGACAGTTCCGCTTTTGCCGTATATAAATACGGATCATCCACGCCATCCCAGAGATGTACATCGGTAAGATCAAACACTGCTTTTGCATATCCATGCTCTACAGGAACACTCTTTTTCTCACCTCCCACCGTCACCATAACGTCAGCAGATTTTCCCTCTATCCAGAGTTCCACGGTCACTTCTGCGTCTGCCTTTTTTGCTCCGGCGTCTAAAATCGTCACTTCCGGTGTCACCTTAATACCGTTACTTCCTGCATACTCCATGCAAAAATGGTTTTCCGGCACTGTCACCAGCTTCACCATGCGGTATAGTCCGCCGTAAAATGTGAAATCAGCCTTCTGCGGATAGACTTTTGTGTTATCGGAATTATCAACGAGTACTTCCAACTGATTCTGTTCTTTTAAATGTTCTGTAACATCCACACGGAATCTGGAATATCCGCCTTCATGATGGAAAAGCTCTGCTCCATTTACAAACACATCTGCCGTCATGGCTGCTCCGTCAAACTCCAGATAAGCCTTTCCGTTTTGTTCCATCTCTGGTTTTTCAAATGTGCAGGCATATTTACAGGTTCCACGGTAGTAATCGTTTCCACCGTCCTGCCCGTCCACTGCGTTCCAGGTGTGAGGAAGCGTTACGTTTTCTCCTTCCCCACTGTCCGGGTTTTTATAAAAAATCCAGTTTTTATCCAATACTGTCGTCTGTCTCATTTTTGTCAATCCTCCTGTATTTCCTGTCTATGTTCAGACTTTTTTATTCTCTGCTTATTTCATCTCATCAATCACTTTTTCCACTTCTGCCTGTTTTTTCTCATGAATGCTCTTCTGTACTTCTTCCATTTTTTCTTTTGAGAGCGGTGTTTTTCTCATTGCGCAGAGGGTACATACCCAGCCGATCAATGGAAGTCCAAAGTAAAGGCTCATCGTCATCCAGAAAATTGCCGGTGTGGACGGATCAGACGGCTGTGGCATTGTCGATGTATATCCGATCAGTGCTACCAGTCCGGTTGCGATTGCCGCGCTGAAAGAAGATACCAGTTTGTCGATAAAACTGTAAGTTCCTGTCACTGCTGCCGGTATGAATTTACCGCTTCTGTCTAATTCATAGTCAATAATATCTGCCATCATGGCATTGCTTGACATCGTAACGCACATTTTAGCTCCATTTAAGATTAAAGTAAGTACGACATACGCGATCATCATCGGCGCTGCTGTCGCGATCAGCGTCGGATCGATCAGTATAAATAATACGACAAGTATAGCTGTCACTGTCATGCATACATAAGTCCATGTCACCATTGATTCTTTGTTTCCGTGCTTTCCGGCATATTTTGCACCAATAAATGCAAACACGATAGACGGCAGCATTCCGATCACACTGAGGATTGTTCCAAGCTGCATATTGCCGATAATAATACCAAATAACATCGTTGTGACCACTGCCTGACTTGCTGTCTGGCTTGCGATCTTATCGGAACTTGCCGCTACGATAAAGGACTGTAATGCACGGTTGGATTTCACTAATTCCACCATATCTTTAAATTTGACCGGTTCATTTTTCTTTGTGGTACTCACACCCTTAAAGTTCTCCGGCTTGTCAATGTCCGTAACACCGATGCAGCATAAAATCAGTCCGGCTGCTGAAACTGCAACACAGACTTTACATGCTGCTGCAAGCATTTCAACGGAATATACATTTCCATACTGTGGAAGTAACATAACAGTAATTACAATATTTAAAATCATAGGTACAAGATAATTATAGGCAGTGCTCCAGACACCTACCATTGGCCTCTGCTTCGGGTCATTTGTAAGCATTGCAGGAACAATCTGTGCTGTTACGTTGCAGAGTGTATATCCAATAATATAGACACAATATAAAACAACAAACAATACAATTCCATGTCCTTTTCCACTTGCCCAACAGTACATCATAAGAACTGCCAGTGACTCAATTGCCCAGCCGAGTGCTGTTAAAATCCTGATTTTTCCAAATTTTGTATTCATTTTATCAATGATAATTGCGATGATTGGATCCGTCACACCATCTAAAATTCTTGTTGCAGTAAGAATTAACCCTACCACTGCAGTTGCAATTCCATATCCTGCATTTGCAACATAACTTGCGAGTCCAAGCAATACATAAAAGCTCATTCCAATTCCCGAACTACAGGACGCAAGTGCAATCTGCCACGTTTTCGCCCTCCGGTATGTAAAGCCATTTGTCTCTGTTATCTGTTGTTTTTTCTTTCCAAACATTATTTTTTCCTCCATGCATTATCACTCGTGTACCTCTACACCATTTTTACTGTATTACCCTCTGTAATTCCATTCTCATTAAAAGTATCTACCCGCACGTAATAATTTTTGTCTTTGATCAGTGCTCCAATTCTTTTCTCTTTGAGTTCCTCTCCATATACCAGATAACTGTGATACAGTTTATCCTTTTTATGTCCCCATAAAATATTGTATCCAGTTGCCTGCTCCGCTTTGGCTGACACTGTCATGTCCAGTCCATTTTCGCTTCTCGCTACTGTAAACTCTGCATTTTGCGGTTTTTCTCCATCTCCTGTTCCAAATACACGCAGACCGGAAATACACGGTTTCTGCTGATATGGAACTTCATAGATTGTAAGTTTTATATAACGGACTTTGATTCCCTGTTCTTTCACAATAAAATCATGTGGCAGATCGGTCACTGCACCGGACTTATCTTCCAGCACTTCATAAGTAATTCCGTCCATGGATCCCTCTAACTTCCATCTTGTCACATAATCCTTTTCTTCAATATAACGTGGCTGGGTTTTTGTACCCTTAATTTCTCCCGGTACCGGAATATCAATTTTATCATCTGCAAAATTAATCTGAACTGCCCGGACATCATACACTTTTCCAAGATCCAGTTGTAACCAGCCATCTTTCGTCTGTGACTGCCACCATGTCGTTGCATCCTCGTCAACTGCAAGTTCCGGTTCTTTTCCTTTTTCATAAGAAGAAGCTCTGACAGATTTTTTATAACTCAGCAGATACCATTGTGGATTTACCCATGCATCTGTGTTCTCTTCTTCCACTGCAACCGGCCAGTCACCATACCGCTGATTGCAAAACAGTTCACCATCCTCATCAAAACCGGCGCGCCAGATACCAACACGGCGTTCAAACTGATGGTTCACACTGATTCTCATCGTAGAAGCATGCCAGAGATTTCCATTTCTATCCCACATCGTAGAACCATGTCCTGCTCCCGGCATATATCCACCCGGATGATAGGAATATGGGTTATTCTCTGCCAGCACAAATGGTCCAAGCGGTGAATCTGAAACATAAACACCATCAGCATATACATTATATTCTGCTCCGGGACAGGCATACTGTAAATAGTACTTCCCATGATATTTATCCATCCATGGTCCTTCTATAAAAGGTTTCTTTGTAAACATTCCTTTTACAAGTGGAATCATTTCCTTCGGGAGCATATCTTCTGTCATATGCTGCATTTTTAAAAAGCCCTGAAACTGTTGCTCTACCACTTCTTCGGGGTTCGGGAAAATACTATTGTCAACCCCCATCCTCTCATATCCTCTGGTGAAAGGATTTCCATAGATAAGCGGCTTTCTCTCTCCAAGCGGCTTCATGGTTGCCGGATCTAACTCCACACCCCAGACCGGTGTTTCATTGGAGCATCCCCAGTAAAAATATACCCTGCCATCCTCGTCAAAAAACAGATTTGGATCCCAGAAATCAAAAGTTCCTTCTATCTCCTCATAAGATCCATTTATAATATCCTTTGTCCGGTAATAATTACAGATTTCACCTTTTTTCGATGCACAGAAATAAACATAGTCTCCATTCACTCTGGCATCCGGTGCATAATCATACAGCGGAAGATTATCCGGCAGTCTGTGTATTTCCCAGTTTACCAGATCATCCGATACCCACACACTCAGGTTCATTGATGCAAAAATATAATATTTTCCTTTAAAACAGATCATCGATGGATCTGCCGCTTCCCTGTCAATCTGGATTCCGGTGCTCCTCGGATCTGCATTAAACTGATATCTATAATTTACATTGATAGGATTACAATAATACTTCATTGTGTCTGACCTCCTTACTTGCTGTTATTGTACCTTTTTCTTTTTCTTCGTGTGTTTACAAATTCATGTAAATGTAATAAAATTCATGTTATATAATTACATTACATCATTTTTCTAACATTTTCACGAGTTTGCAAACATATGATTTCATAAAATCTTATATTATCTATGTAACGTAATAGATAATTACGAAACTCTTAGATACGTGAATTAAATTACGGAAAGTTGACAAGAGCAAAAGAAAACCTGGGAAACCGCCGGTTCTTAGAAGGCAGGAACGACATTTTTAATCAGGTCTGTGCATTTACTGCACAGACCGTGCGAAGATGATTCAGGTGTGAGCAAATTCCTATCTGCGTAGCAGATTTTAAATGAATTTGCGAAGTACTGCGAAGAATGAGCAGTACCGTTGCGAGTGACACATAGCGAGAGCGTGTCTTGAATGTTTTTGTTAATTTTTCACAATTTAAAGAAGATTATGAAGGGTTTCGCAAATACATAAATTAGAAAGGAAACAAAACAATGGTTTATTTTGTGGGGGCAGGACCTGGAGCGGCAGATCTTATCACGGTACGTGGAATGCGTCTGTTAGAACAGGCGGATGTGGTGATTTACGCGGGTTCGCTTGTGAATCCGGAACTTTTATCTTATTGCAAAAAAGAGTGTGAGATACATAACAGTGCATACATGACCTTAGAAGAGGTACTCGCTGTCATGGAAGAGGCAGAAAAACAAAAGCTTACGACAGTGCGGCTTCACACTGGGGAACCGAGCATATACGGGGCAGTGCGGGAACAGATGGATCTGCTGGATGAAAAAGGTATTTTGTATGAAAGCTGTCCGGGAGTAAGCGCCTGTTTTGGAGCGGCAGCTTTGTTAAATCTGGAATATACTTTGCCGGAAGTGTCCCAGTCATTGATCATTACCCGCATGGAAGGCAGAACCAAAGTGCCGGAGAGAGAGAGCATTGAGAGTTTTGCAGCACATCATGCTTCCATGGCAATCTATTTAAGTACAGGAATGATTGGAGAACTGGGCAGACGGCTGATCGCAGGCGGGTATGGGAAAGACACACCGGCAGCGATTGTATACAAGGCGACCTGGCCGGAGGAAGAAGCGTATCTGTGCACGGTGGAACAGTTAGAAGAGACGGCAAAAGCGCATGACATTACAAAAACAGCGCTGATCATCGTGGGAGATATTGTGGCACATCAGCATTATGGAAAATCCAGACTGTATGCGCCGGATTTTGAGACGGAATTTCGTAAGATAAAAAAATCAAGGGAAAAAGAATGAATATCAGTATCATTACGTTTACAGAGAACGGAACAAAACTAGCAGAAAAAATCAGACAGGCTTTTGTGAACACGAAAACGGAAGAAGCAAAAAACCTTGGATTATCGCTATCTGACTGGACAAGACAGCAGTTTGCAGAGAAAAATGCCATTGTTGTAATTGGAGCCTGTGGCATTGCAGTGCGCATGATCGCACCATTTGTGTCGGATAAGCTGAGTGACAGTCCGGTGGTTGTGGCAGACGAGGCAGGGACTTTTGTGATCCCACTGCTTTCCGGGCATATGGGAGGCGCCAATGAGCTCGCAGAACAGATTGCAGGACAGATTGGCGGGATTCCGGTCATCACAACGGCAACCGATGTGAATCATACGTTTTCTGTGGATCTGTTTGCAAAAAAATGTGGTCTTTCCATTTATAACCGGGAGGGGATCGCAAAAGTCTCAGCCAAAATACTGGATGGAAAAACGCCGGATATTGTGATCTCATCAGAGAAAACAGACTTAGAGCAGGGAGTACTCGGATTGCAGCCGAGAGAATATATTTTAGGAATCGGCTGCCGCAGGGGAAAAAGCTTTGAAGAACTGGATGCATTTATACAAAAGTGGCTGGATCATGCAGGCATTGAAAAAAGACTTGTGCGCGCAGCAGCTTCCATTGATCTGAAAAAAGAGGAGGAAGGCCTGCTGCGGTGGTGCATGGCAAACCGGATTCCGTTTTTTACCTATTCTGCGGAGGAGTTAAAACAGGTAAAGGGAGACTTTCAGGAGTCCTCCTTTGTAAAAGAAAAGACAGGCGTGGACAATGTCTGCGAGCGGGCTGCAATGAAAGCGGCAAACGAAGAAGGAACTTTCATTTTGCGGAAGCAGGCAGAAAATGGTATGACGATCGCAATTGTAAAATACGACTGGAAATTGGAAAGAGAACTGGCAAAGGAGTACAGGATCGATGAGCAGTAAAATTTATATCGTGGGAATGGGACCTGGAACCGGGGACATGATGACTCCACAGGCAGATCATGCATTGTGCGGCAGCGATGTGATCGTCGGATATCCGGTGTATTTAAAATTATTAGGCGGTAAATATCGGGAAAAAGAATTTTTATCCACACCGATGAAACAGGAAGTCAGACGCTGTGAGATGTGTTTTGAGGAAGCAGAAAAAGGAAAAACGGTTGCGATGGTATGCAGTGGGGATGCAGGCGTGTATGGAATGGCATCCCTGCTCTATGAGATGTCGGAAGCGCATCCGGGATGTGAACTTGAGGTGATCCCCGGGATCACAGCGGCAAACAGTGGGGCAGCGGCGCTTGGAGCACCACTAAACCACGATTACTGCGTCATCAGCTTAAGTGATCTTATGACACCGTGGGAGATTATCGAAAAAAGGCTTGCGGCAGCGGCAGTGGGCGATTTTTGCATGGCGATTTATAATCCATCCAGCCACCACAGGGCAGATTATCTCAAGAAGGCCTGTGACATTTTACAAAAAAACGGAGTGGAGCCGGAGAGAGCCTGCGGATATGTGGAAAATATCGGAAGAGAAAACACAGCCTGTGAAGTCTGCACACTCGCAGAATTGCGGGAGTGTCAGGTAAATATGTTTACAACGGTATTTATTGGAAATTCCAGAACAAAAATCATAGGTGGGAAACTTGTCACACCGAGAGGATATGTGCTGCCGGATCCGGCGGTTTAAAGTATGCCGTATTTTAATTTGCAAACAGGAGAAAGAAATTCATGAATAGAATTGTAATTTTTTCAGGAACAACAGAAGGACGCATGTTAGCACAGACATTGTCTGAAAATGGAATCCAATGTATTGTTTCCGTGGCAACAGAATATGGTGAGATCGTCATGCCGGAGATGGATGGAGTTACGGTTCATAAAGGCAGGATGGATCTGGAGGAAATGCAGAAGTTCATCACACAGAGCGAGGTGGCAGCGGTGGTGGACGCAACGCATCCGTTTGCAACGGCAGTTTCGGAAAACATCAGGGAAAGCCTGAAAAATACGGAGATTCCATATATCCGGCTGCAGAGGGAGACTTCGGATATTGCGTTAAATAAGGATACAATACAGGAAAATCACTCAGATGTGATACTGTGCAGTGACGCCACAGAATGTGCAGACTTCTTAAGCTTCACAGATGGAAACATCCTGCTCACGACCGGGAGCAAAGAGCTTGCTGCGTACAGTCAGAAGGAAGCGTTAAAAGACCGCCTGTTTGTCCGTGTATTGCCGGGATTGGAGAGTCTCTCTCTCTGTGAAAAGAACGGTATCTGTGGAAAACAGATCATTGCGATGCAGGGTCCTTTTTCATTGGAGATGAACCGCGCACTGATCAGACAGTTTGATATAAAGTATCTGGTCACAAAGGAGAGTGGCAGAACCGGGGGATTTCTGGAAAAAATAAAAGCTGCCGGGGCAGAAGGGATCACTGCCTGTGTGATCGGCAATCCGGAAAAACAAAACAGTGGTGATACATTTACACAGGTGTGCAGAAAAATTTCCCAAATTACAGGAAAAACAATAAAAAACCAGATCGCCCTCATCGGAACCGGTATGGGAAATGAGCAGACGCTCACGATGGAAGCGGCAGAAAAAATCCGGGAAGCAGATTACATTTTCGGAGCAGAACGGCTGCTAAGGATAATAAAAAATGAGCAGGCAGTCCGTTATCCCTATTATCTTGCAACGGATATCATCCCGGAACTGGACCGGTTATCCGGCTGCGGGGTAAAAGTAGTCATTCTTTTTTCCGGTGATA
>OFMV01001538.1_pt1 | contig 17643 bp, 10 predicted proteins | sample 1541881 | NCBI WGS metagenome assembly OFMV01 (sample SAMN04209220, study PRJEB22552) | human gut metagenome | biome: gut; material: feces | host: Homo sapiens | place: USA: Oklahoma
ATAAAAGGTCTTTTTCTTATATAAAGTATAACGTATTAGTTTTTCTAAATAAGGTATTAAGTGACAAAAATTGCCATAAATATAAAAAAAGCGCTAAGTTTTTTAAGGCTTAGCGCTTGTCTTTTTTAGAGATTATCTTTTCTTTTTAAATCGTCTTAATTAGATTGTCTTTGAAGCAATCTTTAAAGCTGTCTGTGGCTTTGAATCAGGTCTGAACAGCATGTATAAGAATGCAGCTAGAACGATGAAAGCAGCAACAGTAAATACGCTGAATGGAACTAAACCAGTAATCAAACCACCGATCTGGAAGATTACTAATGCTAAGCAGTATGCCCAAACAGTCATATAAGTGATTGCAAAGATCCACCACTTGGTTGAACCTAACTGTCTCTTCATAGCACCTAATGCAGCAGCACATGGAGTTGACCACAGGTTGAAGCTTAAGAAACTTAAACCAACTAAGCTCATTAACATTGGGCTTGGAGTTAATCCTGAAACCTGTGAGAAGTAGTTAGTTAAAGCAGCAGTTAAATCTGACTCACCACCTTCGAACTCACCATCTAAGCCAAGAACAACAGCTAAGGTACCTACAACATTCTCTTTAGCTAGTAAGCCGTTGAATACAGCAACTGTAGCCTGCCATGAACCGAAACCTACTGGTACAAATAAGAAGCAGATTGCTCCACCGATAGCAGCTAAGATTGAGTCGTCTACGTTCTCAACCATACCAAAGCCGTCAGTGAAACCGAAGTTTGCTAAGAACCATACAACTACTACAACGGTGAAGATGATTGTACCAGCCTTTACTACGAATGCTCTGCAACGCTCGTAAACGGCCTTTAAGATATTACCGATGGTTGGCATGTGGTAATCAGGAATTTCCATAACGAATGGAGAAACCTCTTCTTTGAATGCACTGTTCTTCTTTAAGATGATACCAGTGCAAACAATTGAGAAGATTGAGATTGCATATACGAATGGAGCAAACCACCAGGCACCATCAAAGCATGAAGCAAAGATCATAGTCATGATAGGTAACTTTGCTGAACATGGGATAAAGGTAGTAGTGATCAGACCAATACGTCTTTCATTGATGTTATCAATGGTCTTGTTAGCCATCAAAGCTGGAACACCGCAACCTGTTGCGATAACCATTGGAATGAAGTTACGACCTGATAGACCGAAGTGACGGAAGATTCTGTCTAAAACGAATGCTACACGGGTCATGTAACCTGACTGCTCTAGGAATGACAAGAACAGGAATAAGAATGCAATCTGTGGTAAGAAGCCTAAAACAGCACCAACACCACCTACAACACCGTCAACTGCTAATGACTGTAACCACTCAGGAGCACCTGCGCTCTCGCATAATGCAGTAACAGCATCGGTTACGTAACCGCCGAACAGGTTATCGTTAACCCAGTCAGTGATAGTTGCAAACTCTGTTTCACCATCATCGTTAGTAAATGGAATTAACTCTAGATATGAGGTGAAGTACATAGCACCGAAGTAAACTAAACTTACAACGATTAAGAAGATAGGTAGAGCTAAAATCTTGTTTAGAACTAACTTATCAATTGCAGCGGTAATTGCTGAAGCTGATTTAACTTCTTTCTTGCAGCTGTTTAAGATCTCTTCGATTACCTGGTAACGGCGCTTAGGAAAGTAAGCCTGAGCATCTGTATTGTAAGCCTGCTCAATTTCAGCAGAACCACGAGCCACCTCAGATAAAACGTCCTGCTTATCTTTGTAATCTTCTAAATAAATCTCGTCGCTCTGTAATAAAGCAGTAGCAATAAAGGTACGTGCACCTTCATTTAAAGATGAATCTAACTTTGAAGCTACATTGTTAACTGCAACATTTGAAACATCTTCAAAGAAAGACTTAACTTTAGGAGCTTCTGCGCTCTCTAGAGCCTGAATTAACTTATCAATACCCTGTTTGTTTGATGCTGAAATATCAACAACTTTTACGCCTAACTTTTCAGACAGCTTCTCAACATCGATGGTGATACCGGTTTTCTTTACGATATCCATCATGTTTAAAGCTACGATCATAGGCTTGTTGAATGCTGCAACTTCTAAAGTTAATGACAGTGATCTGTCTAAGTGTGAAGCATCAACGATGTTTAGAATTACATCATAGTCATCTGATAATAAGAAATTACGTGAAACGATTTCTTCAGGTGAATATGGTGATAATGAGTAAAGACCTGGAAGATCAACGATATCCCAGTCTTTTGATGAAACTTTACCGATAACTTTATCAACAGTTACGCCAGGCCAGTTACCTACGTACTGATTTGAACCTGTTAGAACGTTAAATAAGGTTGTCTTACCGCAGTTCTGATTACCAATTAAGGCAAATGTTTTCTTAGACATTACATAACCTCCACTAATGCGGCATCGCTCTTGCGTAAGGTAAGAGAATAACCTCTTACGTTAAGCTCAATTGGATCACCTAAAGGAGCGCTTCTAACAAAAGTTACCTTGGTATTTGGGGTGATACCCATATCAAGCAGTCTTCTTCGTAAAGATGAGCCTTCACCGTGAACTTTTACAACTTCAACAGTCTGACCCACTTTGATGTTATCTAGTGTGGACATATTCTTCACTATTATGTAGTTAAAGGTTTATAAATTTTTCTCGCTAACCGTAATACTTAGCTAACATCTATTAGCTTTAAGTAATCGGAATTATCAATGATTAAAATTGGTTACTGTTGAATTATTCAAATTGCATACAACTAAACCAAGTTATCATTATTTAACGTTCGTAACTATATGCTAACTATCATTAAAATTCAACAGGAATTTTGTAAAAAACAAAATTTGTTCTGCATCACATTTTTTTGGTGCATGTGTGAATAAAAATTTCGATCACTTATAATGGACGAAATTTTCGAAACGTTATTTTGCAACTATTATTTGAGTAACTATTTATACAGTTTTCTATACAGTCTTCTAAACTACTTTGTTTTCAATCTGTTAATTGAAGCTGTTTAAACCGCTACTACAAATAACAGCTGCAGATAACCTTACTTATATATAACAACATATATACTGGAGCTCATTATGATCCACGCTGTTGATCCACATGGAAGTTTCTTTAAATTCTTCAACAGGATCCCTTTCATTATGCAGATTGTTCTAGGTATGATTTTAGGTATCATCCTGGCTTACTTAATTCCACAGGGACAAAGCTTTATCACCATGTTAGGTGATCTCTTTGTATCAGGCTTAAAGGCAATTGCACCTTTACTGGTTTTTGTGCTGGTTTCTGCATCTATTGCCCGTCACAAGCAAGGCGCTGATGCTAAATTAAAGCCAATCTTAGTGCTTTATGTTTTAGCAATGGCACTCTCTGCTGCTACTGCTTTAATCATGACAAAAATTTTCCCTAGCACCTTCTCTGTATTAGCATCTCAAGCTGTAGCTGATGCTCCTCAAGATGTATCAACTGTGTTAGTAGGATGCATTAAGAAAGCTGTAGATAATCCTGTTAATGCTTTAATCTCAGGTAACTATCTGGCAATCTTATTATGGGGTATCCTATTTGGTATTCTTTTCCGTAAAGCAAATGATGCAACTAAAGCTGTTCTTTCAGACTTTGCTTCAATTGTAAGTGGTGTTGTAAGAATCGTAATCAGATTCGCTCCATTAGGTGTTTTAGGCTTAGTTTACTCATCATGCACCCAAGAAGGTGGTTTTTCAAACTTATTAAGCTATGTTCATGTAGTTGGTGTGTTAGTTGCAACCATGCTTATCATTGCTCTTGTAATCAACCCATTATTAGTATTCTTAACCACCTTTAAGAATCCTTACCCTCTTGTTATCACCTCAATCTTACATTCAGGTATTACAGCATTCTTCACAAGATCATCTGCAGCTAACATTCCTGTAAACATCGCTTTATGTGAAAGATTAGGTGTACCACGTGAGTCATACTCAATTTCAATTCCATTAGGCTGCACCATCAATATGTCTGGTGCTGCAGTTACCATCGTTGTTATGACAATGGCTGCTGTTAATACCTTAGGTATTGAAGTTAACTTTGGTACTTCATTCTTAATGTGTGTTGCTGCTGTTGTTTGTGCTTGTGGTACTTCAGGTATCGCAGGTGGCTCTTTGATGCTAATTCCATTAGCTTGCTCAATCTTTGGTATTTCAAATGATATTGCAATGCAGGTTGTAGGTATTGGATTTATTATAGGCGTAATTCAGGATTCAACTGAGACAGCTCTAAACAGCTCATCAGATGTTGTATTCACAGCTGCTGCCAATAAGATCACAGCAGTGCCTAAAGACTAGATAAAAGGAATTATTCTTTACATAAAAAAGTCCGCTGTGCGGACTTTTTTGTTAAAGAACAGTATCTAAAAAATAATCAGTCATCCTTTTCGCTCAGATCATTAAGAGCCACTAAAAATTCCTGATTTCCTTTCTTTTCAATGAAGTTTCTTACCTCTTCATGCATATGTACTATCTTTTCATAATATCTCTGCTGATAGCCTCTTGCATTAGACAGTTTACTAATACAACTATCGATTGCTTCATATATTTTATTAAGATACTCAAGATTCATGGGATTAGAATCATTTGGAGTCAGAAAATCAGGATCTTTTGCTCTGTATTTTAAAGACACCAGAAGAAGTAACGTTGCTGTATAGAACTTTGATTTAAAATTATTCTGCACAAGCTGTTCTTCAAGCATGTCATAACTCATCTGAACCATGTTGTCAGCAGTAGTCCTGTCCAGAATATTTTTTGCTTCCGGAATATAGTTTAAAAGCCATACTAATCCCTGTGCATAATATATTTTCTTTCGCCATCCACGCTGAAGGTTATTTATATACCAGTAAATCAGTCTGATTGCATCTTCACTGTCATAAAGAACTTTGCATGAAGTTCCAAAGAATATTTGTGGACTTATAAAACGGCTCTGACATGCCAAATGCTGCAAGCAAACCTTCTTTAAAGTGACAGGTGCAAACCTGTAGAATACTTTTAATTTTGTTAAAGCTTTTAATGTTGCCTGAATTGCACTGTATCCCTGTTCGCTTTTATGCGTCAGCTCATATGCATGGCTGCACACGATTTTCAGGATCCTGTTGAGATATAAATTATTTATCTCACTTCTAGTATTAAACTCCAGATCATAAGTTTTATACGAACGGTTGTCGTTATGTCTTGAATAAGGCAGTCTCCTTAAAAGCTCCTTAATATTCTCATCATCAAGTCTGAAGAAAGGCTCTGTCCTGATGTAGTTTTCAAGGTACTGACAAATTTCAATCAGATTCTGGTTCTTTTCATCAGCAGGGAAAACAGGACCAAAGGTTAATATTGAAGGATAAGGCAATCCTGTCTTTAAATTATCAAGACTCTTTTTCTTCATCTTCGAATAATCAAAGATAAAGCCATTGTCAGAGTAGAAATTAAGTTCATCCTTTATTTTTATTCTGGCAAGTCCAAAGGCAGCTTTCATTGAGACGGTGATGTATAAACGCAGATCTTCAGGAGCCACTTTCTCAAAAATACGCTTTTCAAAGCGTATACCGTCATCGCCTTCACCCGTACTTTCCACTCGAAGATAAATAGGAAGTGAATTATGACCTTTCTGAATGCCAAGCTCTTTAAAAGGCTCCAGAGAGTTGTACTCTTTTCCGCCCTCTACATACTGCCCTTCTTTTACCAGACTCATCCAGCTCCAGTCTTCAGTCTCTTCAGAATAATAGGCAATTTCAAGCTTTGGAAGACAATCAAGGTAAGTCGGTCTGTCGTTTTTTAAATTCTCATAATACAGTCTTGAACCTTCTACAATCAGATCGGTATCAGAGGTCCATACCTGTATGTTTTGTGAGGACAGTTTTTTCTGAAGCTGTGCGGATATTGCCTCTGTTGCAATGTCTCCACTCAAGAGGATGGCATCATACTTTTCTTCACTATTTCCCAAAACAAAGTCATACAGGGATAATGATTCACCAGCTCCATGCTCTAGCTGCACCACTCTGTGCAGAAGATCAGACTGAATAAATCTATTTTCCGCATCAGGCTCAAGGACAATACTCTTTACGATAGTTTTGAGATGGGAGTCGCCAGTTTCAAGAGGTAAAGGCTCTTCCTGATAAGTTTTTCCCAAAGCTGATCTTACATAATCCGATCTGGTATTAAAAATCTCCCACAGAGTTTTATCTGAGCACTCTTTCTGCCCTGATAACTTCTGCCTGAGACACTGACATAAATAATCAAAGCCTGAGAATACCCTCTTCTGTATTTTAGGTCTGGTTCTTACAGGTACAAATTCATTTTTTAAACGACGGAGTTCAAAAACCGCACTTTCTAAAGAATCTTCCCCAAGATAGGCAACTTTAATTCTCTGACCTTCCTTAAAAGAAATTCTGCTCTTGTTCTCCTCAATAAATTTCATTAAGGCGGCAACTTCACGCCAGATCAAGGTGACCTCAACGTTTTTAGAGCTAAAAGAACGGATCAGATATTCCTGGGAATATTCCGTAAGCTCATTGGGTATTGGAATGATATAGTGATCTTTCTGATTTTTTTTAGTTTCAATGCCATACTTCTGTTTAAATTCATTAACCAGAGCCTGTACATAGCTCACTAGTAATTCATCTACACTGACATCAATATTTCTTACGTTTTTACTGTCTGAAAAGTTATCTCTGAGCTTTACATTCAGTTTTGTTCTTGAGAAATCCTTAGAAGATATAAACTTATTCCAGAGCATGCAGACAGGAAATCTGTCAACAGCATCAAAATCGTCAACTCTCGATTCAAACGGAAAACTAAAGCCCTGGGAGATACGGTTTCTGTTGGCATCAGATCCTGCAATAAAATCGTGATATCCCCTGACCAGGACCACATTCATTCTGTCGCCGTTAACATACTGCCGGTCAGAATCAGCCTCATGGACCTTATCATTCATGCCGTAGGCTTCAATTACGTATGCACTCATAGAATATTTCCAATATAATCTGCCAAAAAGTCTACTATTCCAATTGCATTCAGCCCCCAGTCATTAGGATTTGACGAAATGCAGTACATGCCAATTCCGTTTTCAGTTTTTTTAAACTCGATTCCATTTTTGATATTTGCAAAAATTAAAGCACCAATATGATATTTGCCCTTTGTCTTTTCACTGTTGGCCTTACTTATTTCCAAAGTCGCATTTTTAAAGATATCTTCTATTGAATCAGACTGTTTTGACTGAACGATATTGACTGAATAGACAGGTATGATGAAGTTGTTACTGTTTTTATTGTCTCCATCCATTGAAATGATCTTGATAAAACGCTGTGTACCAAGATACTTTAATACAGCGTTTTTAGGATACTGTGCTTCATGCTTGAAAGCGTGACTCCAGAGCTGGATTTCATAATAGCAATTATCCTTTGTACTCAGAATAAATGGACCTACAGGATAGGAGCTTAATTTTTTGCCAAAGTGCTGCTCTTTATAAATCTCAATATAGGAATCTCCCATACAGTCGAGCTTTAAACCTTTTGACTTTAATCTGTCTGACGATACAAGAGAACAGAAGGCTGACTGCAGGAGCAATCCTGTCAGATCACAGAAGGTATTGTCCTGATATTTAAAGGAGAGATCGAGCTGTCTTTCCTGACGGATTAAAGTCAGATAATATTTCCAGATAACCTTATATCTTTTTTCATTCTGTAAAACGTAGTTTGGACCTGGCAGAGTATTCTGTCTGGTTATTTCATTCCAGACAGGATTTTTTAAAATTATGGCAATCTGCCTTTCAAGCAGGAGCACCTTTTTAACACGTTCAGAATTGTAAACTTTAGAGTCGTGAGAGAACTCAGAGAGGTATTTTTCGCATTCTCTTTGAGCTCTATACAGAAAATCCTTGAGAACTCTGTTTTCTAGCAGATCATATTTCTCAACTCTTGCTATACCCATCATCTTAAAGTCGTTGGCAGCAACCTTCTGTTTAAGAGTATCACCTGGCTGTTTGATTAAAAATCTTATACATGACTGATCGAGCTCTTTAACTCTGCTCAAAGGCAGCATCATGCGCTTTCCTGAGAGTATCTTTCGCATACTTCTGCATAAAGAAGGGAGCAGTTTTAAGAGTTCATCACTGATACTTGCAATAAAGGAATAGCGTGGTCTTTCCTCTCCGTTGCCAAGAAGCAGCAGTAAGGTTTCAAAAACCTTATCTGATCTGCGTTTTTCTCTTTCGTAATTGGCAAGCTCATCAAAATAGGAAAGATAAAGCTCTAGAAGCTTTTTGTTTACCTCACCTGATGTAAGTGTATTTTCAAGACCTAACTGCAGTTCTGGTAAAGTATCAGATCCTTTTACCTCGAGATATTCACCCTTATGATTTTTAGGCAGAGTATAGGTATAGCTGTATAAAGCATAGTTAAAAGGATCATTCCTTACATTTTTAGCAAGCGGATAAAAGAAGTCCTTTACCTGCTTTTTTATAGCATTGATATAGAACTCCTGATGGATCTCAATTAAAGAACCTCCTGTATATTTGAGTTTTACAGGATCCTTTAATTCCTCAAGAGTATAAGCTTTTGCAAAATCCTCTGACCACTGCCACGGATAGTTGCGGACACGCAGCACTATATTGCTCATAAGTTACAGCCTGACTATCTTGAAATACCCTGCCACATGAACATGCCAGTGTTGAACTCGTCATTCTTGACATTGTCAAAGGCCTCTTTGAGAGCATCATCATTAAGAGTGTCAATTACACGCTCAATAGTGTCAAGACATCTGATACTTGAGTCCAGAGATAAATCTATGCCTCTTACTTTTGGCATGATCTTCTGCTCAATCTGATCTGCTACAGCAAGTTTTATATCAGTATCCACATTTTCTTTTGGATAGTTTGCAACATAGGATTTAATTGCATCATTTACACGGAAACCGAATGGTTTACCGATGCATGACATGGCATCGTTAAGTGAAGAGACACAGTCATTTACAAAGTCAAGATGCTCTCCTAAAGAAGCATCGACTTCCTCCTTGGACACTATCCATTTTTTGTACAGGTTATAGCTCATTGCGCTGTGAGGCTCGATAGCCACTCCACTGTGTTTTGAGTTTTCCTTGCTCATTGTCTTATTTGAAGGCTTGCCAAAACGCAGCAGATTGGCTCGGTCCAAAACCTTATCTGACAGGGTCTGAGTTGATTCGTCCTCGTTCATGGTACCTACAAACAGCACGTTATCAGGAACCCAGATACTGCCAAAGTTATCATCAATGGTAATTTCAGCCTTCATTCGCTGACTCTTGTCATTGACATTAACCACAGTTCTTCTAAGTTCAAGACGTGACAGGAAGTTTGCAAAATAATACTCGGTTCTTGCAAGATTCATTTCATCAAGAAGTACCAGTACCATACGGTCTTTCAGAATATCAGCTGTTTTTTGAGCTTCAGGAGAACGGATATAAGGCTCTTTTGTAAATTCATTTTTATTGTCAAAAGCCACCAAGGTTTTTGATAGTTCAGTTGCCTGGAATTTCTTTTCTAGATAATTGTAAAATCCTATAAGATCCTGAGGAGAATCCCATCTTGGTTCTACAGGTATCACCACAGTGTAAATACCGAAGAAGGCGCCATACTTTGTAGGCAGCAGAGTTTTACCGGTACCGGAGATACCTGCAAGCACAGTAAGCGGATTAACTGACTGGCTCTTGAGGGCTGTATGAAAAGCTTTGATGACACGATTTGAAAAATGATAGTTTTGTAGCTCCAGGTACTGCTCAAACTTATTGAGTTCCTCAACCTCTTTTTCAGAGAATTGATTATTTCCCTTAGTGCCTTTTGCAAAAATTTTAAGACCATCTGGAGGATCCATCAGATTTCTGTAGCCTTCAATAAAGTCTTCTGAGGTCTTCTGATGCTCCTGCTTTAATTTCTCGATTTTAGATTCAAGCTCAGTTGCATTAGAGCGTAACAGATTGTTCTTAATTTCTGATTTGGCAATATCTTTGCACAGAGAGTTAAATTCTTCCTGTTTTTTCTCGATATCAGTCTTAAGCTTTTCAACCTCACTGCGGCGTTTGCTGTTATTAGCCTCTTCTTTATCAAGTTCGTCTTTTTTCTTTAACATCTCATCATATGAGAACTTGGTCTGGGAATAATCACGATTTAACTTGTCGCTACGCTCCTGAATAGAATCCAGTTCCTTTCTGAATTTTTCAAGTTCCTCTGATGAGTTCTTGAGGTTGGCAATCTTATTTTCCAGATCTTTAAGTTCCTGCTCAGCCTTATTCTTCTTATTCTTCTGTGTTTCAAGCACGTTATTTAAGAAGCTGATCTCTGATCTTATCTTGTAATTCTAATTGCGATTGGTTGAAAGTTCACTCTGTACAGCCTCAAGATTGCTTTCAACCTGCTCTAACTGAGCCTGCAGATTGTCTTTGATAAGTCCGTCATCAAGATGCTCCTTTGCATCCTTGATTGCCAGCTCATACTCATGTCTTAATCTTTCAATAGCCTCTTCATAAGCTTTAGCCTCGGCTTTGAACTGCTCAGCCTTGGCCTTGTATGAAAAGTACTCTGACTGATTGAGCTCCTCTTTAGGGAAACGTTCTACAAAGTAACCTGCGGTTTTGGCAAGAGTAACACCAATCAGGACAAGGATCAGTAAAAGGGTTACCACACCGATTGGAACGAGGTAAATGATATTTGCATTGATAAAGTCTGTCATTTTTAATCTTCTCTATCTTTTAATCTTGGCTGATGTTCAGCATTACTTTTTGCTTTTTTCCTGATTATCTAGTTTTTCTTTTAATTCCTGCTGTTCCTTCAAAACCCTGTTCATAAGTTCCATCATATTGCTCTGAACGGAGGCAACTGAATCTGATAACTGCTCCACTTTTCCTGAGGTATCCTGAAGTTTTGCGTTCATATCATTAAGAAGAGCACCTCTGTCGCGTTTGCCAAACTCGTCATTTACACGTTTTTGTGTGGCACGGATACTCTCAAGAGCCTGATTTAAAGATGCTGATCCACTCTCAAGGCTGTCAAAGATATCCTTTTTTGAGGTCAGGGCTTTAATTGAGTCTACAGAGTTTTTTATGGATTCAATACTTGATGCAAGCTCTTTATCAACACTGCTGTATGAGCTGTTCAGTTTCTGAGTAATATCTGAAAGCTCTTTTTCAATTGAAGCGTAAGCTGTCGACTCCTTTGCAATCAGATCTTCAAGTTTCTTTACAGGAGAATCCAAATCTGACAGTTTTGCTATCTCCTCTGTCAGCACATCCTTTCTGGCAGTAAGAGTATCAGTCTCCTGTTTAAGTAAGTCTCTGTCATTTATAAGTTTGTCATTTTGAGCTCTCTGCTGTTTTAATTTTGTCTGATTATCGTTATAAGTGGCAACTGCACTGTCATTCTGCTTTTTAACTTCTGCAAGACTGTCGTTTGCTTTAGCTAGTTCGTCATTTGAGCTCTTTACGGACGACTGCACTGCAGTAAGTTCCTGCTTTGCATTTGACAGTTCATTCTGAATGTCGTCCCTTTTTGAAATCAGATCATTGAGCTTTCTGTTTTCTTCAACAAGACTGTCATGTTTTTTGTTTTCTGCACTGAGTTTTTCGCTGACAGTTCTGATCTGGCCACTGATATCATTGAGATCATTCTTAAGAGCTTTCAGTTCACTCTCAGACTTGAGATATTCCTTTTTCATATTCGGAAGATCGCGTTTTATAGTCTCATAATATTCGCGCTCTGCAATCAGCTGACTGAGTTCAACATCAATCTGCTGCTTTTCCTGTTCCACATGAGCCCAGACTCCAATGGAATAAACCATAATGACCACAAGCAAAAAAAGAGCCGTCACCATCAGTGCAACCAGATGCTTGAGGCAGAAATGAGTAATTCCACCAGCATTCTTTTCTTTTTTATCATCCATAGTTAAAGCCTTATCTGTTTTTATAGTAACCCTTTGTATCTGTCAGCAAATTCTTTTGCATAAGCTCTAGCATTGAGCTTAAACAGGCTTTCGTCAAAAAATTCAGGCACAAGCCTGTTGCTGCCGTTTTCAAAAGACTCTGCATTTATCAGCCGATCCGTGTCTGTCTGACTTAAGATCATCACTGTTTTCTCTACTGCTGTCCCATCTGTCTTAACCCTGCTGTGACTGTCAGGCTCTGATATGCCATCGATTATCAGATATGAAAGATCAAGATCATCAATACACTTTTTCCTAACTGCAAGTTTCTGCGCTTCAAGGTAAGGGATAAAGCACTCAATTGAGGATGCTGACTCTGATTTTTCGTAAGATTCATCTGAAGAGTACATCTGATTAAAACGCATTGAGACAAGTCCGTCATCATCAACGGATAAACGGTCAATTAAAGAATAGGCAGTGATATTATCAGATGACATCTTTCCTGTTTCACTGTCTTCATCAGTATCATCATTTTTTCTAACAATAATGGAAACAGATTTTGATTTTACAAAAGTCAGGATCAAATCAGCTATACCGGTATTTTTGTCCACCATCATCAGAGTCTTATCAAAGATACCTGGAATAAACAGGGATTTTGCCATTTCACTTACTGTTGAGAATTCACATACAGGAGAGACAAGTGAAAGCATAGCCTTAAGATCACCTCTCTGTTTAATATCATCATAATCAAAAAAGTCATGCCTGATTTTAAAAAGTAGAGAAGTCTCTGGATCTTCAAGGCGTTTTAGTAAGGATGCAAACAGTTCATCTGTACTGTTTTTGAGCTCTTTGCAATCTGCCTTACCGGCACTGTGCAGAAGTTTTTCCTCAATGCTTTTGAGCTTTGCCTTTTCGTAAGTAAGTTTCAGATATCTGTCAAACAGCCTTACTGTCTTTATAAAATCCTTTAAAGATTCTACTGAAGCAGGCCTTTTGAGTCTGCAAAGTCTGATTACTTTGTTGCCTATAAAAAGTGAATTTGCAAAGTTGAACTTTGCAACATCAAAGCCTGTTAACTTATTCTCCTGATATCCGATATAATATTTTGACAGGATCTTCTGACAGAGCTCACGAAGCTTTGTATATTCTGATAAGAGAAGCTCTTTATTATCAAGAGCTCTGCCTGACACCTTTTCCTTTAAAAGAGAGAGCAAAAGCTGTAACTCTTCATCGTTTAAAGCCTGATTAAAGGCAATGTCACAGCATTTTCTGAGTGCTCTTAAGCACTTTATAAAATCATCTAAAGGGAAATCGTCATCCTCTTTAAATTTATGAACCTTACTCTTAAGTCTTCTGCAAAGAGAATCACTATCATTATTAAGGTTGTAGTCATCATCCTTTTTAAAGAGTGAGGCTGTTCTATTTAAGTTATCCTCATTATTTCCATAAGAGATGACTGCACCAATGCTGCTTGACAGCATCAGATTTTTTGCTGCATATTTGCATAAGGTGGAATAGTCAAAATTCTCGGTTACGTACATCAGAGAGTTTTCTTTTGACAGTACGTTGCAAAGAACAATCTGCCCTGCTCCCTGCAGTCTGTCACTGTCACAGTCCCTGCCGATTACAAGATCTTCAAAAAGAGTTATATCGCTTGAGTCATTGCATACCTGTCTGCGGCTGAAACAGGATAATGCTGTATTATCAAGTGCCTTTTCATCAAGTCTTAAAACAGTTTCTAACTGAGCCATTTTGTACAGGATAGACGGCTCTCTCTCATCAACAGGGACTATTACAGCTCTGTTAAGGATAAGCTCTTTGTGATTTTTTATTTCCTCGTTAAGAGGTCTGTCTGATAGGACCTGCGGATTTAGAGGATCTGCTTCACATTCAAAAAGGTTGGAGATTAATAAAAGAGCATTCTCAAAAGGCATATCTGCCTTTGAAAGTTCAAAATTATCAATGCTGTCAAAGTCACTTACAGGAGAGAGTTTGAGCTTTAACAGTAAGTCATTTGCAACCTGCTCGCCACTGTTTTTTGCTATCGCTTTTATAAAGCAGCTGTTGACAAGATACCTGTCATTTTTTAGTTTTCTAAGATAACAGTCAGCATTGTCAGTATCCACATTGTCAATGGCACTGCAAAAGACAGGTGTAAAGCTGCCGTAACCGTCTGTGTAGACAGGATAACCGAACAAAAGTGCTCTAGTTGCGTTTTTATCAACACAGGATGTGACATTTAACGCCTCAGCAGGAATTTTTGCCTGATAGGCAAAGAAGCTGTTTTTTTGTGTTGAACGAACGAAAAAAGGAGTGAGGTGTCCTTTAAAAAGACTTTCTGAAAACTCTTTTTTATTCAGGGTAAAGTTACTTACTCTGATAAGTAAATCGTGCTTTAAATGAAAAACCAGCTCCTTTAAATATCTGTAGGAATCGTTTTCATTAAATAAGCCTGCATTTAACAGAATTTCTCTAATCTCGTCAGAACAGATACTTTCATTTGTGATTGATAATAAAAAGTCTTTGAATGAATAATGACTGCCATCAGGTCTTGCAACTCTGTATCTTTTACCGTTACTGTCTTTTTTTATAAGCTCTTTATCAGCTATCAGTTCATGCTGTGCAAGAATAGCCTCACCGTAAGACAGATCGGTTTTGGCATAGATCTTCTTTCTGAAGTCTCTAAGAGAGCGGGCTGAAGATATGTTTTTAATTGCAGCTAACGCCTTTTGAGTATTCTTATCCATTTTACTGCTTGTCTACAAAGCCTTTACTGAATCTGCTCTTTGGTTTCTTTTGGACATTGGAGCTTTCATAGTCTGCATATGCCTTTTCCTCGTTTTCTAGCAGCAGTTTACTTCTGTTCTGAAGTGCTTTTGATCTTTTTGAGATTATAAAAAGCAGTAGCAGTACTAAAGCTACAAGAGTAACCACACTTAATGAAGAATATAAAAAGATCTGAGCAGGAGTGCTCTTTGTCTTACTCTCAAGATTTCGCCTGTTCAGTGATTTATTCTCATTTTTGAGCTTTTCTATTACAGCACCGCTGTCCTTTGAAGCTGTCTCAAGCTCAAGAAGTTCCTGCTCAAGCTTTTTTATTTCCTCCTCGTACTTTGCTGTAAGCTTAGGATCAGAGGATTCATTTTTCATTTTTGTCAGTTTGTCTTTTCTTGAAAGGAAGATTGCCCTCTTTTGTAGAAGAGTCTGAGTGGCTTCCTTCTGGTGAGCCATATCCTGAGTTACTGACACATTTAACATCAGTCTAAAACCTGTGTCTTTTGATACAGTAGGTTTGTTGTTGGTATATCTTTTCTTTTCGCTTCTAAGAGAGCTTGTAAGCTCACTTTCATTTGTAAGATAGCTGCCGCCTCTTACGGTACTGCCGCCTCTCTGTCCTGCCAGCCCCTCAATACCTGTTGCCTGGAAGGCTTCTAGCATATACTCCTGTGCATTGCCAAGCATATCAAACAGACCGAGTGCATTAGGACTTTTTCGACCAATAAGCTGTAACCTTCCGTTTGAGCTGTCAGCTCCGTAGAACCAGGCATAATCATTCATCTGCAGTTTTCCTGGCAGTACAGGTCTTTGAGCTTCCAGATCCTTTTTACTTACAGCAAGTCCACCTCTTTGAGCAAAAGACCAGAAACATTCTACAGGCAGTGTGGCGTTGGCTTTCTCCTTACCCATTGAAGGTGTTTCAGGGATAGACTGCAGATAATCTGAGAAAGATTCTGCAACCTTTTGAGCATCGGCAAAACTTATGTTAACCTTTGGCAGAGCATCTGTCTTTGAAGGGGTTGCCTTACATTTGCCATCCTTAATTGCATCTGCCTGACCTTTTGTCATCTCATACTTCTGGATGTAGAAGAAATAACCTTTTTCATCCTTAAAACCGCCTCTGACAGCACACTGACGCTCTGACTGCATCAGGGCTCTGCTGTCGTCAGATGAACCTTCTGTAAAAGTGCAGCTGTGTGTTATATCAGTATCCTTAGCATCATTTGTATAAACCTTTCTAAAAACAATAAAGTAGTCTTTGCTGTTACAAGGCAGAGGTAACACCAAATCATCCGGCATTGGTTTAGGATTGAATACTTTTGGACTTAAATCTGCAGGAGCTGTTGACAGTTTTGCAGCCTCAGCAGGTGCTGATGATAGAAATAAACTTACAATGAAAAACGATGTCAGATACTTCTTCAGGTTCATAACTTGTATTATTGTTTTAACTGGTAATCTTTAGAATTATGCTTTACATGTCATTATAAAGTAAACGCACACAGCAAATATGTGAATTCACTTCAATTATTATACTACCAGAGCTTTATAGATATGGACTGCTGGCAAAATTAGTATGGATTAACCATTCTGTGATAATTTCATTACTATTTGAGTTTAAAACAAAGTAAACTCCTGCAGGATCAAATTGATAAAGTTTTCTTTTAAATAGCAGGTACAAATGATGGCTAATCAGAACAGAAATACAATTGATGGATTCGAAAAAACTGAAGCTAATAACAATTCTCCTGAAGACTTATGTTTTGATCCGTCAGATGCCTCTATTACTTCTTCTTCAGATAAAAGCATTCCTAATAATGTGTTGGATGTATTAGTTAAACTTGGTGATAAAAAGGTTAACAATGCTCCTAAATCTACTGCTAATACTAATAATGCAGATCAAAGTGAAGCTATCCTGATTGAAGACGCTGTAAGTAGCCTTCTGGATAAAATCATAGAAAAGCGTGTAAACCAGCGTTTAAATGAACTTGGAATTACTGATTTAAATGGTTCCTTAAATACTGAGTTTATAGAAGAGATTGTAGAAAGGCATCTGGAGTTGCGATTAAAAGATCATGAGTTTACAACTTCAAAAGATCCTTCATTAGAAGAGAAAAGGCCCCCTGCAAAAGAAGAAGTTGAAGAAAAGTTAGAGCAGAGTTTGAAAGAGCCTGTTCTTATTGCTCCAAAGGACTCTTCATTACAGAAGAAAATTTCAACTACAAAAGAAAATGTTAAAAGAAAATCCAAATACCAGCCTGTGACAAAAGAAGAGCTGGAACAACTCTGCAGAGATGAAACTGTCTATCTTGGAGATATTGACACCTCAAAAATCACGGATATGAGTTGTCTGTTCGAAGGTGATTTTATTTGCTATAGCAGAGACTTCTCTGGCATTGAATCATGGAATGTTTCTAATGTTACAGATATGAGTTATATGTTCTCTAACTCTTCATTTAACTTGGATATCAGCTCATGGGATGTTTCCAACGTAAAGGATATGAGTGGGATGTTTGCCGGCTCATCATTTAACATGGACATCTACTCCTGGAATGTCTCAAATGTTAACAATATGAATTGTATGTTCAATGGTTCATCTTTTAAAAAAGATATCAGAGCATGGAATGTTTCTAACGTCGTAGATATGAGGAGAATGTTTAGTGATTCATCGAACAAATCATATAAATATCTCTTAAGAAAAAATAAATCTCTTTTAAGAAAGATATTGCCAACACTTAAAAACATATTCAGAGACCATGAATAACTATTTTCCAGAGCTGACATTTTTTTATATTTTTGCATGGAGGAACAAACGATGGTTAAACAAAACAGAAATACAATTGATGGATTAGACAAAACAGAGCTAAACAACAAATCACCTGATGACTTATGTTTTGATCCATCAGATGCCTCTATTACTCCTTCTTCAGATAAAAGCATTCCTAATAATGTGTTAGATGTACTTGTTAAACTTG